>Ga0172372_10000849_pt1 | contig 47122 bp, 34 predicted proteins | sample LakKiv5m_2_FD_114544 | JGI IMG/M metagenome (GOLD analysis project Ga0172372, IMG submission 114544) | Freshwater microbial communities from Kabuno Bay, South-Kivu, Congo - kab_092012_9.5m | ecosystem: Environmental > Aquatic > Freshwater > Lake | place: Democratic Republic of the Congo...
AGGTTATGTTTATGATTTGACAACAGAAAATCATCATTTTGCTGCCGGAGTTGGTAATTTAATAGTTCATAATACTGACTCTGTATTCTTTACTTTTAATTTATCAGATAAACAAACTGGTGAAAAAATTCTTGGTGAAAAGGCACTTGAAATTGCAATTGAAATTGCACAAGAAGCATGTCATAATGTATCTAAATTTTTAAAACAACCACATGATTTTGAATATGAAAAAACTTTCATGCCGTTTTGCCTTTTATCAAAGAAGAGATATGTTGGAATAAAATATGAAACAGATCCAAAAAAAGGAAAAAGAAATGAAATGGGAATTGTTTTAAAAAGACGTGATAATGCTCCCATTGTAAAAGATGTGTATGGAGGAGTAATAGATATATTAATGAAAGAAAGAAGCTTACAAAGTGCATTGCTTTTTATAGATAATTGTATAAAACAATTAATAGATGGTTTGATTCCAATTGATAAATTAATTATAACAAAATCATTACGTTCATTTTATAAAAATCCACAAGGAATAGCACATAAAGTTTTAGCAGATAGAATTGGAGAAAGAGAACCAGGAAATAAACCATCAGCAGGTGATAGAATTTTATATGCTTATTTTGTTAATAATAAAAAGCCAAAAAATGGTGAAAAAATATTGCAAGGTGATAAAATAGAAACACCACAATTTATTAAAAATAATAATTTACAATTGGATTATGGTCATTACATAACAAATCAAATAATGAAACCTTTGGCACAATTATTTGGATTAGTATTAGAAGAATTATGGATGTCACAAACTCCACCAAAACCATATCGTGTAGAACAATTAAATAATGCAATTAAAAATATAAAAAATGATATTTTTGAAATGGATCAAAAAAAAATTGATAAAAAAATTGCAAAAATAAGAGATAAAGATGTTGAAGAATTGATATTTAAAAAATATTTGATTGAATTAGAACATAAAAAAAATAAAACACAAAAAATTACAAATTTCTTTAAAATTGTAAAAAAATAATTTTAATATATATTTTTTTATTTTTATTTTTCATTAAAAAAATAAAAATACATTGAAATAAAATTACAATCTATATCTTAAAATATAAAAAGTATTAGATTCATGTAATATTCCATTTGAAACATCAACATTATTTGATGGGGTAATTGAATTTATAGTTTCATTATTTGTTATTGGATGCCTACATGTAGGACATGTATTATGTCCTGAAAACCATTGAGTGATTCCTTCTCTACTATATAAATTTCCACAACATTTCATTTTACATACAATTGTATCTGAAGAAAAATCTTCATAATATATTGGACAACTTTCGTTTTTTGGATTTTCAATATTTTCATATTTAATTTCTTCAATTGCATTGCTTATTTCTTCTCTTGTTGGTAATTGAGATGAATTTAAAGATGAAGATATATTTGTTTGATTTAATGCAGTGCTTAATAAATTTGTTATAATATCATCATATGAATTTAAATTGTCAAATGGTGATGAACTTTCGTAATTAAAATATTGAGAATTAATGTTTGGTTCATAAACATTTGTATTGAATGCATATCTCATTATTCGATTTCTCATTGTATTTGTATTTGTATTTGTATTTACATTTGCATTTGCATTTGCATTTGTATTTGTATTTGCATTTGTATTTGCATTTATTCTTGTATTTGCATTTGTATTTGTATTTATTCTTGTATTTGCATTTGTATTTATTCTTGTATTTGAATTTGCATTTGCATTTGTATTTATTCTTGTATTTGCATTTGCATTTGTATTTGCATTTGTATTTGCATTTATTCTTGTATTTAAATTTGCATTCATAATTGCAGTTCTAACATTCATTCGGCAAATAGGACATCTGCTATTTATTGTTGATAATTCCCTGCAAATACTTAAACCATCAAATATATGTCCACAAGGTAATTTACAAACCATCATATCACCTACAAATATAATTCCAGACAATGGACACATTCTATTTATTGGATTTTGCAATTCATCATATCTAACAGCATATGTATATCTTATTATTTCATTGCTAGTTAATGGTTGATCATTAGATGATCTAGGTTCTCTAATATTCATTGGATTATTTAATATTTCATCAATTGATGAAATTATTCTATTATTTTCAGAAATAAGATTTGAAAATTGTTGTTGTTGATTAATTAATTCATTTTTCAATGTTTCTAAATATTCAAATATTTCATCCATTTTTTATATTTTTTAATATTATAATATGATTAAATTTATTTAAATATATATTTTTAAATTATTATTTTTATATTTATATTTTATGTTTATTTTTAAGACATTTAAAAATAAAATATTCAAAATGTTTTAAATTAAATATATTTAAATATATTATTATATTTATTAAATATGCAAAATACTGAATTAATAAATTCTAATAAAAAAATAGAAAATTCTTTTAAACTAACTGGCCTTGCAAATTTAGGAAATACATGTTTTATTAATTCAATTTTACAAATATTACTAAGAATACCAGATTTAAATAATTTATTGGATAACACTTCATATACTGAAAAATTAAATAATAATGTAAATTCTTTAGTTTTATTAGAATGGGATTTTTTGAGAAAAGAAATGCTAAAAGAATTACATGATTTTTTATCTCCAATAAAATTTATAAAAATTATACATAACGTTTCTAGAATAAAAAATATTGATATTTTTGCTGGATATTATCAGAATGATATTCAAGAATTTTTATTATTTTTAATTGACTGTTTTCATTTAGCACTAAAACATGATGTTACAATAACAATAAATGGAAATCCACAAACAGAACAAGATTTAGTTGCATTAAAATGTTATTCAATGATTAAAAAAACATATGAAAATGATTATTCACCATTTTTTAATATTTTTTATGGAATATCAATATCTAAAATATTTAATTTAAATGGTGAAGTTTTAAGCATAACACCGGAAATATTTTCTTCAATAGATTTACCACTTCCATCTTTAGAAACAAATAAAAATCCATCATTAGAAGAATGTTTTGATTTATTTACATCAGATGAAACATTAGAAGGAGATAACATGTATTTTGATGAAAAAATGGGACAAAAAATAGTTGCAATAAAAAAAATAATATTTTGGAATTTGCCAAATATATTAATTATTGATTTGAAACGATATAATCATAGAATGATGAAATTGCAACAATTATTAAATTTTAACATTGAAAATTTGAATTTATCCAAATATGTTATTGGATATAATAAAAATCAATATGTATATGATTTAATTGGAATTTGCAATCATAGTGGAGGAACAAGTGGAGGTCATTATACATCATTTGTTAAAGATTTAAATAAAAATAAATGGTATTATTGTAATGATACTCAAGTTATTGAAATCAATGATTTAACACAATTAATTACACCAAAAGCATACTGTTTATTTTATAAAAAAAAATAATATATTTTATTACAAAATACACATTCATTTAACAAAAATTAATTTAAATATTTATATTTTATATGAATATATATAAAATATATAAATATGAAAATAAGATATTTATCAGATTTACATTTGGAATTTATTAAACCTAACAAAATAACAAAATTTATAAAAAAAATACCACCAGGAATTAATAATGAAGTATGCATATTAGCTGGTGATATTGGAAATCCATATAAATTAAATTATGATTTATTAATGAATTATATGAGTGAAAATTTTGAAAAAACTTATGTCATTGCTGGTAATCATGAGTATTATAATAAAACAAAAACGATGAATGAAACTAAACAATATTTAAAAGAATATTTTGAAAAATTTAATAATATTACTTTTTTAGATAATAATTATGAAATTTATAACAATCATTGTTTTATTGGAACAACATTATGGAGTAAAATAACTAATCCTGAATATGAAATTAATGATGTTCATTGTATTCCTAATTTTAACTATGTTAATTATAATAATTTAAATATGTTGTGCATTGATTTTTTAGAAGATATTTTACAACATAACACTGATTGTATAATAATTACTCATCATGTTCCTTCCAATTCTTTAATTGATGTAAAATATAAAACACAGAATATGTTGCCTTACAATCAATGGTTTTACTGTGATATGGATGATTTTATAGAAAAAAATAAAACTAAAATAAAATGCTGGATCTATGGTCATACACATACACCATCAAATAGCATAATAAGTGATGTGCCATTTTTATGCAATCCAATAGGATATCCAAATGAAAATAATAAGTTTGATTTTTCAAAATCATTCGAAATAAATGATTAAAAATATATGTAATTAAAAATATATATATAATTAAAAATATATATAATTAATAAAAATATATATTAATCAAATAATATATATTTTTTATAAATTATTGTGTAAATAATATATAAATGTTTACACAAAAAGAAAATATAAATCAACCTATAAATGGAAATGAAAATTATGCAGATCAATTATCAAAATCTATTAATTCTCTGTATGAAAGTGTTCAAAATAATAATATAAATGATCAAATAAATGAATTGCAAAATTCATCAAAAAAATTTTTAGGAGATATTCAAAATACTTTTAGTATGAATCCTCAACAAATTGATAAATCTCCATCAATTATTCCTCAACAAGTAAATGATGTCATTTCTTCACCATTTGCTTCATTTAAATCTAGCAATAATGCAGAACAAGAAAACCCAATTTCAAATGCTTTTACTTCTTTATTTAATGATAATAAGCCAAGCAAATCATCAACATATTTTGAAATTCCTGATAAGGTTCCATCTGAAGCATCATTAAATTTAAATAGTTCAAGTGGTTCAATTCTAGAAACTATAATAACTACAATTTTATTAATATTATGTTTAATTTTAATAGTAATTTATGGCTTACAATATTTTTATGGAATTGATATTGTAACAAAAATTAAAAATATTTTTAGTAATCACCCTGAAATAGAAATTGAAGTAAAAAAAGAAGAAGATCCTGAAAGAGAAGATGCTACCGACAATGATGTTTTGCAAATTTTAAGAAAACCGCAAGTTTTTAATATTCCAGAAAATAATTATATATATTCTGATGCAAAAGCTGTATGTAAAGCTTATGGTGCTAGATTAGCAACATATAAAGAATTAGAAGAAGCTTATGGAAAAGGTGCTGAATGGTGCAATTATGGATGGTCTGAAGATCAAATGGCTTTATTTCCAACTCAAGAAAAAACTTGGAATGAATTGCAAAAAATAGAAGGACATGAAAATGATTGTGGAAGACCTGGAATTAATGGAGGATTTATCGATAATCCAAATTTAAAATTTGGTGTGAATTGTTATGGATATAAACCAAAAATAAATAAAGTTGAAAAAGAATTGATGGAAAATGATTCAATTTATCCAAAAACTAAAAAAGATATTGCAATGGAAGAAAGAGTTGAATATTGGAAAAATAAATTAAATGAAATTATAGTATCACCATTTAATCATAATAAATGGAGTAAAATTTAATTTAAATTTTAATAATATATATTTTAATAATATATATTTTAATAATATATATTTTAATATATATTATCAATAATATATTTTTAACAACATTATTTTTTATTTTTTCTTGTTGTGTTATTATTTTTTTTTATTATTATTTTTTTAGTTGATTGATATGGTTTTTCATCATCTGAATTAGAAATTATTTTTATTTTTTTAATTTTTTTAATTATTAAATCATCATCACCATTATAATTTTCATTATTTTCATTATTTTCATTATTATTTATTACGTTAACATTTGTGTCATTTATATTATTTACATCAGTTGCATTATTATTATCATCAGAAACACTGTCAATATATCTCACTATTTTTTTTTTATAAATAAAATCATCTTCATCTCTATCTTCGTTTATATTTTTATCATCATTTTTAGTTTCATTTGTATTTTCATCTAAATTTGCATTTTCAAGCATTTCATAATCTTTTGTTTCATCATCTGTGTCAGTATCAATATATCTAATTTGTCTTTTTTTATAAATGTGAGTAGTGCTTGATTCTGGTTTTTCTTCAATGTTAAATATTTCATCAATTTCTTCTTTTTGTCCTTTTTTATATGAAATAAGTGGTTTCGTTTTTTTAAATTTTGTCATTATTGGTATTTCAATATTTTTTTGAATTATTTCATCCAAACCTCTTTTTCCAGGTTTTCTCTTTTTATATTTTGTTTTATTATCTTTTAAAAATATTTTATTTAAATAATCATTTATTGTTATTTTTTTATTTAATGCATCATTATATAAATTATTAATTTTTTGTGTTGTTACATCAATTTTACTATTTAAATTATCATTCAATATTAATTTATATGAAGGATATTTTCCTCTTTGTCTTTTAAATGATGCAGGTATTATTATTGCTGATATTTTATTATTTATTGCTGGATATGATAAAAATATTTTATCTTCATATCTTGTTTCTGCAATATATTTTATTGATATAAAAATGCTTGGTATTTCTAGTAAATTTAATAAAATCCATAAATCAAAATTTGTTGGTGTAAACCCACTATTCATTATTAATTCTTCATAAGTCATTGTTTCATCTTGCAATTGATTATTATCAATTTGTCCTTCTTCATTTAAAATACTATTTATTTGTCTTTTTTTATTAACATCTCTACCATTATTTGTATATTTTAAATATTCACCATGAAGTAATATTTTTAATTCATTTATATCTAATTTTTTACCATAATATTCTTTTAATAAATCATTAACTAAATGAAACATTACTTCATTATTTCCAAAATATGTTATTTCTTTGTAATTTTTTGGAAATAATTGTCTTGGATATCTATTAAAAATATTTTGGGGTTCTGATATTTCATAATCTTTATTATAAACTGGATTTATAACATCATTTAATATTTCTAAATTAGGATATTTTTGTGATATAATTGGATTTGCAGTATCATATGTATTTCCTTTCAAATAATATGTATTTTTTTTAAAGTAATTATTTATTTTTGCTTCGGATATTTCATTATAATAATCTTTAATCATTTCTTCTAATAAAATAATTTCATCTGGATTTATTTTATATTTTATTTTTACAAATGATAAATATGAATTTGGTTTAAAAATGAAAGATGATATTCTATTATATCTTATTAATTCATCTGCCATTTTATTAAAATATATTTGTTGATTATCTTTTTCAGTAACTAAATTATTTTTGGGAATAATTAAACCGCATTTTCCATTTATTATTGCACATAAATTTGAATTTTTAGAACATTTTTCATTATCATCTTTTATACAATTTTTTAATTTATTTTGATCAACTTTATTTGTATCATATCCATCTTCTTTAGATAAAAATACAACATATTCATACGTTATTTTTTTTAAAATTTCACTAACCATTTTTAATTTGTCAAAATATGGAACATTTTTATCATTGCATAAATTAAATAATTCTTTTCTTTTATTTATGTTTTTATAATCATTTAATAAAATTCTTATGACATTTCTAAAAACGTTATAATAATTGGTTTCCAATTCAATATCTTTTATAAATTTAGCTCGTTCTGTATCATTTGTATCTATTAATGTATTTAAATCAGCTTCATAACTATTGCCATATTCAATATTTTCAATATCATCATCATTAAGCAAATTTTTTGCAAATGGATTTTTTATTGGTATAAATTGATTTGTATTTGTTAAAAATCCAATAACAACATTATCATCAATTACTCTACAAAATCCATTTTTATTTTTGCAACTTATTTTCTCCAAATCATTTTCATTAATTTCGTAATATCCAATTAAAAAAGTTAAAGTATCATCATATGTTTTATACCAACTATTATCATCCATGTAAACAAAATTATATAATTTATTTTTGTCTTCTCTAGATAATAATGTAAGTGATGAAGGATAACAAGGAATAAATCCTTCTAAGTCATTTTGATCTGAAGCTAATAATCCAATAACCTTTCCTTCATAGTTCAATATTTGTTTTTTTATTTCATATCCTTTTTTTAACAATTTATTTATAAGTTCATCAAGAATTATTGGTTGATTAAATCTATATATACTTTTTGGAAAACTATTTAATGGAATACATTTATCATTTAATAATGGTCTTATTATTTTTTCAAATACAGATCTCAAAGTTTTTGGTAATTTTCTGTCATATTCACTAAAATATTTAATTATTTCAGTACTTTCATTTGTATCTTTATATAAATAAATTGGTTCATATATGTTATCTATTTTTGAAATGAGAATTGTTTTTTTTCTAGCATCATACATATGTGATGAATAACGATTTGTTGGACAAATTAATTCTACATCTTCCAATATAGAATTTCTTGGAACATTCAAAATTACAATATTTATTCCATTTTTCATTAATTTATTATTTGGCATGCTTAATATATCCCATAAATAAGTATGATCAACATGTGAATTCTCATTTTCTAAAAAGTTTTTAAAATTTTCAAAAGATTTGACAACTTTTATAAAAAAAGAATAATTTTTAGTTTCTTTATAATTTGTTCCATTTATTATTTCTCTATTTTTAAAAATTGAACGAAATAACTTTGATTTTAAATATTTTTTTTTTTCCAAATTATTTATTGTTACATTTGGATTATAATCATAAAATATATTAATTAAATCACCATTTTGATAACGCACATAATAATCTAATTTTATAGAATGTATAATAATTTTTATCATATCTTCAATTCTTGGAACATCATATAAATAATCTTCATCAAATTTTTTTATTAATGGTTTATTAAAATATGTTTCATTATAAAATAAATAACTTGCAATACAAGCTACGAATGATTTATTTTCACTATATTCAACACCTGTTCTTAATAAACATTCTTTATTTTTAGATAAAATATTATTTTCTATGCAGTTTTCATTTATTTCATGCAATAATTCTTGAATAGAAATTGGTAATTTTGCTTTTCTAAATTCAGGAACACTAATTCCAAAAGCTTCAGATCCAAGTATGTGCAATTTATCTTTTTTGTATTTTGATTCTTGATTCAATTTATTTCTAAGTTTTAATTGTTCTTTAAATTCATCATTATTTTTATTTAAACTGACATTGCATTTATTTTTTTGTTCCATTATTGCAGTTGTATTCCAATTTCCAGAACAACAAGGTATACATATTTCTCTTTTTTTTCCATTTTTATCAATTATAGTTGGATTTTTTTTCATTTTTAAATATCCAGGATATTGAGGTTTACCATTTTTAGTAAAAAATTCATAAACATATTTGCCTTTTGGAACTTCTTTTGCATTTTCTGGTATTATTGCATCTTCAACTTTGTTAACTTTTGGACCACATTTACCTTCCAATATTTCTTTTTCTGTAATCATTTTATTTGTTTTTAAACACCAAAAACGTGGACATGTATAATAATATTTTGTTGAAGAATTTGTTGGATCTGACATATATTCAATGAAATCTCTTTTTTCATCCAATTGATTTCCATATTCTTTCATCATGTCATTTTTTTCTTTTTCTGTTAATATTACAGGTTGTCTTCTAACATTTCCTCTCATTGGACAACTTCTTGTATAATCAATTTGACTATTATTAAAAATTTCAGGAGCACGTTGTTGTAATCTTTTTGTGAAATAATTTGGATTTTTTAATTTTATTCCTTCAGGATTGAATATTTCACTTTTTGTTTCATTGTTATCATCATTATTATTTTCTTCATATTCATAATTAATATTCATATTTGATGGTTCTTTTGTTTCTTCATAAATCTCTTCATCAGTGTCAGTATCAGTATCAAAATCAATAATTTCATTATCTGGGATATTTTTTGCACTATTGTGTTCAGAAAGTACAATCTTTTCTTCATCTTCATCACTGCTACTTTCATCTTCATCACTGCTACTTTCATCTTCATCACTTCTACTTTCATCTTCATCACTGTTACTTTCATCTTCAAAATTAGTTTCTAACAAATCATTTAAATCAAATTCTTCTTCATTTTGTTCATTTTTTGACTCTTCAGGTTCTTCATATTCAAAATCATTTAAATCAAATTCTTCTTCATTTTGTTCATTTTTTGATTCTTCAGGTTCTTCATATTCAAAAATAATTTCATTTTCATTATTTTGTTCATTATTTTCAGCAATATCTTCTTCATCATCTCGAAAATATTTAACAATTTTTTTTAAAGATTTATTATTATTTTCTTTTTCTTCATTTGTTCCATTAATGTTATCATATATATTTTTTATTATTTTTTTACTATTATCATCACTACTATCATCACTACTATCATTACTACTATCATTACTACTATCATTACTACTATCATTACTACTATCATTATTAATAATACGTTTTTTTTTTAAAAAAACAGTATCCATATCTGAATCTGAATCTGTATCTGAATCTGTATCTGAATCTGTATCTGAATCTACATCTGAATCCGTATCTGAATTTGAATCTGTGTCTGAATCCGCAGTTGATTTTATACTTATGTCAGAATTTGAATTTGTATTTAAATTTATTTTTTCATCTTTATTATTTTCTTTTTTATCATCAATTATTCCCATATTTTTTAGTGTATTTATGTATGTCTCATCATCTGTTATTTCATCTTTTATTTTTTTTGACAATCCTTTTTTCATTCTTTTTACAATTCTTCCAGGTTTTTTATTATCTTCTAGTGGTGTAATGACGATATCTTCATTAAAATCTTTATTTTTATACTTATTTATTAATATTTGAATTCTGTTACCAGATTTAATGCGTTGTAATATTTTTTTTTTAAATAATTTGCACCATCTTTCATAATCAACCTTTTCTAAAATTCCTTTTTTATTAATATATAAAAAAAAATCATGAGATTTTGAAAAATCATATTGAAATTTACTATCAAACAATATATTATTATCATCAAATTTTGTATAATTATTTATGTTCAATAAATCTAAATCTCCACCAATTTCAGAATATTGTTTTTTATATTTTTCATATTCATTTTTTAATGTTAGTAATAAATCAGTCAAAGATTTAAAATAACTTAATGAATCTTCAAATTTTTCTAAATTTGATTTATCATATATTTTCTCATAATCTTTAATATATTTTTTATATTGTTTTTTATCATTTCCTTTTGATTTTTTAAATTCATCTTTTAACTCATTATATCCATCAACTATCGATTTATATTTTTCAACTGATTTTTTAATTTCTGATAATATATTTATATATTTTGAATATATAATTGCTATTTTATAACCAATTAATTCAAGCATTTCATTTTCTTTTAATTTAAGTATTTTTACTTTTTTATTTTTTGAAGATTCATTTTTTAATATTTTTTCAGATTTTTCTATTGTTTTATTTACAGATGATATAAAATCTTCTTTTTTTAAATGATCATCTGAATCACTGTCATTTGATTTTATTTTATTTTTGTTTTCTTCTTCAATTTCTTTAAATATATCTTGATACATTTTTTCATCTCTTTCTCTTTGTTGTTGTTTTTTAGTTTTTTTATTTTTATTGAAATTATTTTTAAGTGGATGAGGATTTAATGTTGTTGATAAACTTGTTTGAGTGTACATTTTTTCATTAGAATCATTATTATTTATTATTTTTTTTTTTGAAATAATTGGTTCATCATTAATTTCATTATCAAAATTATCATTTTTTTTTATTATTTTTTTTTTTAAAATAATTGGTTCATCATTAATTTCATTATCAAAATTATTATTTTTTTTTATTATTTTTTTTTTTAAAATAATTGGTTCATTATTTATTTTATCATCATCACTATCACTATCATACATTCCTCCAAATATTTCATCTTCACTATCACTACTATTTTTTTCGTCATCAGTGTCATTCATCATATTTTTAAATTGTGACATTATTTCATTTATATCTGTTTCTTCTTCATCTTCTGTTTGTCTAAATTCACTGTATAATGGTTTTTCGTTAATAATATTTGGAACTTTATTATTTCCAATTGGTTCTTCAGAATAAGAAATAATATCATCAAATTTTATTTCTTCTATTCTATCATTTTTATTACAAATTTCTTTAATTAATTTTTCACTATATCCATCAAAACTTGAATTATCTTCAACTAATCTAATTAATGAATCTAAATAAATTTTTATTTTTTTTAAATAATTTATATTATTTATTTTACTTACTTCTATTAATAATGTTTCATCATGTGCGTTAATTTTAAAAATTATTGGAAATCCAGGATTATTTTTTAATATTAAATTTCTCTTTCTCTTACTTCCCCTTACTAATTCCATATATTGCATTATTCTTGTTATGGAGTCAATTGCTTCATCTAATGTTAAATCTTTAAAATTTTCTAATAATTCATCACGTATTTCATCAGGAGTAAAAGACTGTCCTAATTTGTCAATTATGAATGCATCTAAACTATTATATTTATTAAAATTTGAAACACGTTTGAATCTTAACTCAAACAAATCATTATTTTTACTAATTTTTTCAAAATTAAAAATTCTTGAAACACAATTTTTATATTTATTCAAATCAAATTTTTTAAAAATATTATATGTTGTTGTATAATTTAATTCTCTAACTTCAATATTGCTAGAATTTATTGTATTAAATTGAGGTAATGAAATACCACTTTGTTCAAATATTTGACTTATTTTTGGTAATATTTCTTTTAATGTTAATAATATTATATTATCAATGTGTTGACTTTTTTCTAATGAAAATTTTATTGGCTTTTCCAATTGTTCAAATGGATAAATCATTATATGTGCATTAATATCTATTTCAAAAACCATTTTATATTCATTTGAATTATAATTCACATTAAGATACATTGAAACAGATTTTGTTTTTCCAATACTTTTCGATAATTTATTTACCATTGCTTTATCAAGATGAGGCAATTTTTTGCCAGTTGTTGATAATTTATCTGTATAAAGTCTATAAATATTTTCTTGTTTTCTATTGGGATTAAATTTTATTAATGGAATTACTTCTGTGGAATTAATTAATTTAAATATTACATCTATAGGTATTGTAATATCATATTCTGGGTACAAAACAATTTTAAAATAATTTATTCCACTTAAATTATTTAATTCGTTAAATGAAGAACTTTGTCTTCTATTTATAAACATTTCGTAAAATAAATCTATTGTTTTAATATATTTTTTAACATTTTCATCAAATTTATTTGAGCTATTTTTTATTAATTCATTTTTATTTTCATCTAATTTTTCTATATTATCTATTTTATTTTGATATAAAAATGGAAAATATATTTTAGAACTATATTTATTATCCAAGTTAATTTGATAATTATATTTAAAAACATTTTCAGCAGTACATAAATATAATATATTATCAACAATTGGAGGATTATCTAACAATAAATTATTATTTAATGATGTTAATTCATGTCTTGAATTTTCTAATAATTTGTCATATTCTTCAACCAAAAATGGGTTTGAAATAAATGGATATTCTGAAGAAAATACAAATTTTTGTCCTAATGGATGAGATATATAATAATCTAAATTTTCTAAATTTAAATTTAATAAATCATCATATCCATATGAATTTTTATCTTCCAAATTAAAATTATATATTTGTTTATTTAAATCATATATATTTAATAACAATTGTTTTAATCTTAATTGTGTAATATTTAATTTGTTATCTTGTGTTAACATTTGAAATGCAGAAATTGAATTAATTTTATCTTTTATTAAACAATATAAATGTAATTCATCAATTGAAATTTCTTCATTTAATGCTTTAAATATTTTTAATTTAATAATTCCTATTGAATCATCATCATAAATATAATCATCTACAAATTCAAGATCAATATTTTTTAATTTTATTTGTTCTATTTCAGCATCAGTAAAAATATTTTTTAATGGTTTATTTGATAAATTATCATTTATAATTAGGTTTCTTAATTCTGATTGTGAATAATTGAAATTTTGTTTAATAAATATATATATTTTTTCAATTTCATTATTTCCAATCATTTTATAAATTTTAAATATTGGAATTTCATTCATTCGTTTATATATTACAAGATAAATATAATAAAAAATAAATTTGCAAAAAAATATATATTATTTTTTACGAATAATATATTTTTATAAATAATATATTTTTATGAATAATATATTTTTATGAATAATTATAAATCATATAATGGATTATCAGTAATTTTCATTCCGCAATAATCTTTAGGTTCATTTTTATAATCAACTGGATTATATATTTTTGCATCTTTTGCATTTTCTAATAAAAATTTAAAATTTTGCCAAAATTCTTGTTTATGTCCTTCTGATTTTGTCATTATATGTGCTAACTCATGTATTGCTACAAATGTTAAAGTATTTAAATCTATTAATTTTGATTGTCCTTTATTTTTTTCTAAACAAAATGCAATTTTTTCTCCTTTATTTTCACTATATGCTGTAAATTCACTTGTTGGTAATGTTTCCATTATCTTTGTTGGATTAAATTTTTGCACCAATCTTTGAACATTTTCATCATCTGGATATTTTTTACCACAATATAACACTAATTCTTTACATTTTTGTGTCACATTTGCTAATAAATTAGCTGCTAATCCCATTTTTGATCTTTCTCTAACACAATATTTTTCACCATCTACTTCTGATATTATACATTTTAAATTATATGATTCACTTTCGCCATACATTTTTAAACATATGAATATAACTAATCCAACAATTGCATAAAATAAAACACTTTCCTTATCAAATGAACTCATTATTTACTGTATTATATTTAACAAATAAAAAACAATTTAGAGATATTTTAATTTTTACACCTTTGGACATTTAAAACGACGATTTTTGCGTTAAAAATGTAAAATCAATATTGATGGTCTGACCATAAAAAATTAATAGGAAATACACTTTTATGTATTGAAACAGATGAAAATCAACACAAGAGTTATAATGGAAATAATGAAGAAATTAGATATGACGATTTATTTATGTTGCATGGAGGAAAATTTATTTATATTCGCTTTAATCCAGATAAATTTAAAAAAAATGGTAAAACTTGCAATCCAATGTTATACACTCGTTTGCCAGTATTACAAGAAGAAATAAAAAGACAGATAAATAGAATTGAAAATGAAGAAAATATTGAATTATTGGAAATTATTAAATTATTTTATGATGAATAAAATGCAACAGATTTTTATAATATAATTTATTTTTTGATTATATTATATTTTAAAATACTTTTTAATTTATTGGCTTCCTTGTCCAATTTCTAAACTTGGACGAAGAAAGTCAGGTGTTATTGTTGACTGATTCCAAATTGAAACTCCAGGAATTTGTTGTATAACTGGCTCACTTCTTATCTGAAGGTTTGCATTTCTTAGCGATTGACCCACTGTATCAATACCAATTTGATAACCAGCTTTTAATAAATTAATATTGGATAATTCACCTTTTCCTGAAGGGTTTAATTCAGCCCATTGGCTATTGGCATCACTTGGTAATAAATCGGCAGGATTTTGATTGCAAGGTGGCATTCCGGCTAAATTTCCAGAAGAATCATTGATAGATGAATATACTTCATTTCCACTAGTTGCAACATCTTCAGAAGGAGTGGGATTACCTCCTGAAGTGTTATTGTAAGCTTTATTTCTTTCTTGGGTCATCAATTCAGATCCCATTGAACCTTTCATCATTAAATTATTAAAAAACATATAACCAACATAAACAACAACAAGAGCAATTAAAACACCAGCAATGCCATTATCATTCCAAAATTTTTTTAGAGAAATATTCATTTATATAAAAATATATATAAAATATTTTGAAATTAAAATAAATAATTATTCCTAATTATTTAATTTTAAAATGCATAAAAATATTAATTGAAAAATAAAAATATCAAAATTTAAAAAAATATTAAAATGTAAAAATATTAAAATGTAAAAAATATATATATTTGTTGAATATATTTGTTAAATATATTATTTAATTTAAAAAATTAATCTTCCAAATCAGAATCATCTAAATTAATCATATTTAATTCATCAATATCAGATTCACTGTCATAAACATTATCAAGCATATACATATTTTTAATATTTTTTAATTCCATATAAGCAACAATAGCTGCATTTTTTAATTCTTTTGCTTTGTTTTTTGCTTTTTGATAAATTTCATCATATACTTGATTTCTATTTTTTAGTTTAATTGCATCATCATCATTACAAAACAAATTATCAGTAATTTCAACCATTTCATTTGAAATATTCATTTCTAAATTTTTAGGAGTTAAATCTTCAATATCTAAAACAATATTTTTTTTCAATTCATCATTTTTTAAATTCTTTTCTTCTAAATCAATGTTAATTTTAATTTCATTATTTTCTTCTTTTTTTGGTTTATTTTTTATTTCATCATTTTTTTTCATTTTTATATTATTTTTATTAACATCATCAATTTGAGAATCATTTATTTTGTTAATATTATTAACATTTGCTTTATACATTCCATTTGACTTATTTATTTCATTAACAGAAGAATTTATTAAATCATTCACATCAATTGTTTCTATTTTGTCTATTTTTTTAAATTTTTCTAAATCATTTGAAATATTTTTTTCTGAATTAATTACATTATTTGAAAAAATATTTAATTTATCATTTTCACATGAATTTATTTCATTTTTTATTATTTCATTTTTATTTGGATTTTTAATAAAACATTTTTCTAAAAAAGGATCAGGACTGACAATCATTCCTTGTTTTAAATCAATTTCAATTTGAAAGTTTTTAGAAGTAAATTTTATTCCTTGAATTTCTAAAATAGATATTAAATGTTTATCATTTGTAATATTTTCTAAATCAATTAAATTATTATTTTCATCATATATTCTTACATTTTGATTAGAATTAACTCGTATTAAATAATTTTTACCCGATTTAAATATTTTTATTGGTGATGTAAATGCTGTTTCAATGTCATCTTTTTCTAATTTAGTTTCAAACCATGTTTCACCTTTTTCAAATAAAATATCTTCACATTTATTTTGCAATCTTTCAAACCAATCAATGAATACATTGTCAAAATTTGTAAACATTAAATCGGAGTATATTTTCTTTCCATTTTTTATAAAACCTTGTTTTGTTAAACTTTTTGGTGTTTGTACATATAGTGGTTTATTATTATATAATATTTTTGTAAAATAAGATCCTCCACTAATCCCCACTGGCAATCCTAAATTTAATTTAGAAAAATCAAAATCAAATGTTGGTTCAATAATATTTTCCATAATTCTTATTTTTAATTATTTAAAGAAAAATAATAATAATATAACACGCATAAATTTATATAAATTTTTATTGATTATTTATAATCATAATAAAATGTCAAAATCAATTTTATCTCAATGCATTGATATTTTAAAAAGTGATGATGTGCGTAAAGAAATAAAAAATATATTTTCTCCTGTTACAGATTTAATATTATATGAAATATATCCATACATTTATTTAATAAGTTTTTTGGTTTTTCTTATTTTTATATTTATTTTAGCAATTTTAATTATTTTAATTATTTTGTTAAGAAATAAAAATAATACATTTCCATTATTAACAAATTAATATATTTATATTTCAAATGCTAAAATAATAATTGATTATAAAATAATTTCTTATTTTATTGTATAATGTCACACAAAAGAAAACACAGAAGAAGTAAAAAACATCATCGCAGACATCATTCAATGGCTGGAGGAAAAAATATGTTTGGAAATAGTTATGAAACTGTATCAAATTCATCAGGAAGTTCTGGTTGGAAATATGTCGAAAATGTTGCAGGAAATTTAAATCAACAGTATAATAATGCACTTATGGGAAATGGTTCAGGCAACCAACTTGTGTTAAAACAAATGACTGGTGGAAGAAGAAAAACAAGAAGAACAAGAAAAACAAGAAGAACAAGAAAAACAAGAAGAACAAGACGAAGTAGACGAGGAGGCTCAATGATTGGTGATGCAATTGTTCCTTTAGGTCTTTTAGCATTGCAACAAACATATACAAAATCATTAAGAAGAAAAGGTAAAAAATAAATATATTAATTTAAAATAAATATATTAATTAAAAATAATATAAAAATAATAATATAAATTGATAATTAATATTGTTGATGAATGAATTTAACGAAACTATGAAAAGATGGGTTGAAATAGACAATGAAATAAGAAGATTAACTGAAGAAAAAAAAGAAGTTACAGATGAATTAAATGAATATATAGATTCAAATGATATAGATAGAAAAAAAATAAATGTATCATTAAATGATAGTAATATTAAATTTGTCACAACAAAAGTTCCACAAACATTATCATTCAAGTATTTAGAAAAATGTTTAACTGAAATTATTGATAATGAGGATCAAGTTAATCAAATTATTGATTATGTAAAAAATAATAGGGAAGTAAATGAAGTTACCGGAATAAAAAGAATATATAAATAAAATATTAATTTTTCTATTTTATACAATTTGTTATTTTTATTGCAATTCATAATTTATATTTTTTATATGTAATTATATAAAGAAATACGTTTTTTATATAATTTTCAACTTGTATTATTATATAATGGATAGTAATAATTTTGTTGCATATTATGATGGAAAAAAAATTATTAGTGGTGGTTATGTTATTAATGATATGAATATTGTATCGTCACTTGCTGGAGGTAGTAATAATTTTGATGATAAAAATATTTTTGAAAATGATGATGAATTCATCATATTTGATAATACAGATAACAATAAAATTAAAAAAAATGATCCATTATATGCTATTCCTGCAGGGTTGATTTTAATTGACATTGAAAAAAATAAAATTCCATCAAGTGTTGGTATAAATTATTCCCCAAAAAATGTTTTAGATGATGATATATTTGATAATTTATATAATTCTGCAATTGTTAATAATAACAATGAAAAAAAAAATGAAAAAAAAAAATATAATAATAGGAAAAAAACAAAAAAAAATCAAAAAAAAGTTGTGGAAAAAAAAAATAATAAAAAAACAAAATCAAATAAAAAATAAATATATATTTTTATAATAAATATATATTTTATAATAAAATTAATTATTAAAAATTGAATAAATATTTTATTTTTAATGTAATGTACATGTAATATACATAATGGAATATATAATAGAATATAAAGATGAAAATATGAACTCAACTGAAGAAAATATTTATGAAATGTATTTTGATGGTTGTAGCAAAGGAAATCCTGGTTTATCAGGTGCTGGTTGTGTAATATATAAAAATGGTGAAGAAATATGGTCAAATTCTTATTTTGTTGATGAAAATGCAACAAACAATGTTGCCGAATATTATGGATTGATAAAAGGTCTTGAAAAAGCAATTGAAATGAAAATTATTTCATTGGTAGTTAAAGGAGATAGTCAATTGATTATTAGACAAATGCAAGGAGAATATCAAGTAAAAACTAAAAGTATGATTAAATTACATAATGATGCTAAAGAATTAGAAATAAAATTTAAAAATATAACTTATGAACATATTTATAGAAAATATAATAAACGAGCAGATCAATTGTCAAATGGAGGACTTTCAAAAATAAAAAATGTTTAAAAAAAATGCAGACATTAAATATAAAATGTTTTCTTTATATTCTTTTTGAAAATATATATTTTTTATTTTTTATAAATTAAATAAACCATAAATTTTTACTCTTTAATGCATTTATTTTAGTATTAATTCCAACCATATAATTTGCATGTATAAAATATACTGGAATTTTAGATTGTTTAAAATTTAATTGTGCTTCTTTAAATGTAAAATTATTTTCTTTAATTTCATTAAAATATAACAAGCCAGAAACATATATATTTTTTTTATAAATATATATTTTTTATAAATATATATTTTTTATAAATATATATTTTTATTTCATTGTGATATTAATTTTTTTATTATTTAAAATTTTAAATTGTTTCCATGATATATTTGTTTGTGGACCCTTATATTCATCTTTTGGTTCATTAAGTGCATCTAATTTTTCAGCTTTTTTTAATGCACTATCAATATACATTTCTTTTAAAATAACTCCAACCTCATAAGATGCTTCATGCTGATCTTTTTCACCATCTTCTATACTTTTTAATATATTTATGAATTTAAATAATAATTGCATATCAATTTCATCTTTTTTTATTTTATTATATATGTCAGTATAATAAGTATATAAAAAATTACATTCCATCATACTATCTAATATAAAATTTTCATTAGAAATATCATTACCATATTTATTTTTTAAACTTATCAATGAATTAATATTATCTTTTAATATTTCACTATGTTTTAATTGTCTTATTAATTCAGTTTGATCTTCAACATTATTTTCACTAATCATTTGTTGCAATTTTAATCTTTGATTGTCATCCATTTAGTATATTTATATTTATTAACATATTTATTTTTAAATAATAACACATTTAATAATTATAATTAAAAAATATATATTTATTAATATATTTAAATTATATAAATGTCTAATACTGATAAAATTAATCAAGGTGGATTACAACCTCAAGTATTACTTCCTGCGCCAGGTGGTTCTGCGAGAACTGGTGCAATTAATGCTGGAAATGAAAGTGTTGATAAGCAAATGTCTCTTATAAAAGGAGGAAAAAAAAGAAGAATGATTATTGGTGGAACAGGATCTGCAGGATCTTCTGTATCATCATCACCATCTCCAATTACTCCACCAACTGTTCCAAATACTGGAGTATCAAATGCATCATATAATTCTCAACAAAGTTCATACAACAAACTTGCAGAATTGTCAGGAAGTGTAAATGAAAATTCAAAATATGATTCACAAATTGGAGGATTAAACAGAAAATATAAATTGAAAAAATATAAATCAAAAAAATATAAATTGCAAAAATATAAATTGCAAAAATATAAATCAAAAACAAAAAAATACAAAACAAAAAAATATAATTCAAAAACAAAAAAATATAAATTAAAAAAATAAAAACTAAAAGACGTAAATATTACTAAATAAATATATATTATTTATATATATTAAAATGCCATCTGTATCAAATTATTTAAATTTATTATATGTTAATTTAGGTTTTATATCATTAATTACAGCAATGATGTTTTTTCGAAATGCTATTGATATAAAAGAAAATTGGCCCAAATATAGATGTAATCCTCCTTATTGGATTTATTCAGAAAATATATCTGAAGATTTTACATATTGCGTTCAAAATACACAATTGAATATGATGGGATATTTATTGCAACCATTAAATTATATGGTTGATTCACTAGCAACAATTGGTTCATCATTTAATATAAATATTAATGGAATTAGACAAATGGTTAGTAATATTAGAAATTTTATAGGTAGTATTGTGGAAAATATTTTTGGTGTTTTTTTAAACATAATAATTAAATTTCAAGAAATTATTATAAGCATGAAAGATTTAGTTGGTAAAATATTAGGAATTGTTATAACTATATTATATGTATTAGATGGTTCAATAAAAACAATGAATAGTGCTTGGGCTGGACCAACTGGTCAAATGGTTAGAAAAATTGGAAAAATTGGTTCTTGTTTTCATCCAGAAACATTAGTTGAATTGAAAAATGGTTCAAAATGTATGATGAAAGATTTGGAACTTGGTTCTGTTTTATCCGATAATTCAGTAGTTTTTTCAGTTATGAAAATACATAATATTAACAATGAAAATTTATATAAAATAGTTGATAAAGATCAAATTATATATGTCACAGGAAATCATTTTATTTTAAATAAAAATAATGAATGGATTAAAGTAAAAATGTATGAAGATGCTAAAGAACAATCTGATGTTAATTCAGAATGGTTTTCGTGTTTAATTACTACCACAGGAAGAATAAAAATTGGAAATTATATATTTTGGGATTGGGAAGATGATTTTTTACAAGAATATAATAATTGAAAATATTAAAAATATTGAATATTTAATATTCTAAATAATAATTATCCCACACAGCAATAAAACCACAAACACCAACATATTCAAGTTTACATTTAATTTCAGGATTTAATGTTGATAAATAATAACCAACAAATATTTCAGCACAAATACAATTTATGAGCGATTTAACATTATCATTTATAAAATTAAAATAATGAAATACGTGTGATTTAGGTATTTTATAAAAACTTGTATAAGTGTCAAGTTCATTATTTTTATCTGTTTTGTAAACTATTTTGTCATTATTAAAATTTTCATAATTAAATTTATCATTTAACCAATATCTTCCTGACATTTTATAAAAATTATCATACTCAATATTATTATCATTTAAATAATTAATTGCATAAATTAATAATGTATTTTCACCCAATGATTTTGATTTTCCAAATACATAAGTTTCTGGTTTTAATTCACTGCTATAAATGTTTAAAAAATAATTTACATTATTTTTAAAATAATCAGTTTCTTCTTCATTTAAATCAGAACATTCAACCATCAAAATTTCTAAATTAGGTATTTTATTTTTTAAAGTTGCTATTGTATTTTTAGTTTGTTCAAATCTTTCTTCTCTTGTAAATTTTGATCTTGTTTCTGTATATGAAAATGGCAAATTTGGAATATTAATTACTGAAGTTACAACAACTAAATTTTTTGTCATTTTTATATGATATTTATATTATTATTTTTATTTGTATTTGTATTTATAATTAATATTTTATCTTTAATATTTTCCTATAAAAATATAAAATAAAATATTTTTAATAATATATATTTTAATTATATTTTAAAAAATATATATTATAAAAATGACTAATGTAAATTATATAGATAATAAAAATATAAATGACACTGCAAATTTTATAAATAATATTTATGATAATTTATCATATTATGATTTATATGGAACTTCTGTTTTTTTATTTTTTATAATTACAATAATTGTAATACTTGTATTTTTATTTACGAAAGTGATGATTTCAAAAGATGAAATTGCAAGTGATTGGGAAAATCAAAGATGCAAACCTTCAAATATACCATTTGCTGGATACATATCAAAACCTGAAGGAAAAACTGAGTTTGAATATACAAGTGAAAATTTTCAATATTGCATACAAGATGTATTGTTAAAAATATCAGAAAATTCATTAAAACCATTCAATTTTATGATTGATTCAATAGTATCAATATTTAATAAAATAAGTGAATCTATAAATAAAATTAGAGAAATTTTAGCATCAATAAGACAAAACATGAAAAATATTACACAAAATATCATGAATAGAACATTAAATATTTTGATACCTTTACAAACAATGCTTGTTTCATTATTAGATACATTTAATAAAACACAAGGAATATTAACTGCTGGATTATATACTGCTTTAGGATCATATTACACTTTGCAAGCACTTTTAGGAGCTATAATGGAATTAATAATTAAAATGCTTATCGCTTTAGTTATATTAATTGTTGGGTTATGGGTTGTTCCTTTTACTCAACCTATGGCAGCTACAATGTCTGCTGTTTTTTTGGCAATATCTATTCCTCTTGCAATAATTGCAATATTCATGAAAAAAGTTTTACATGTTGGTTCTGCAAAAATACCCAAACTAAGATGTTTTGATGAAAATACACAATTTAAAATGTCAGATAATTCTTATAAATTTATTAAACATTTAAAATTAGGAGATAAATTATTTGATGAATCAATAATAACAACTAAAATAAAAATTACATCAAAAAATTTAGATATTTATAATTTAAATGATATAATAGTTAGTGAAAGTCATGTAGTAAAATTTAATGATGAATGGATACAAGTAAAAGATCATCCTAATGCAAAATTATTATTAAATTATAATAAACCTTTTTTATATTGTATAAATACAAGTAAAAAAATATTTGAATTAAATGGAATTATATATACTGATTGGGATGAAGTTTACAATGATAGTTTAAAATATATTTTGAGTTTAAATTTAAATTTTAGACAATTTGGATTTAAACAAGATTCAAAAATAAAAATGAAAAATGGATCAAATAAAAATATTGTTGATGTTGAAATTGGAGATTTATTATATTCATTGGATAAAAAAAATAATGAAGTTTATGGAATTGTTGAATTAATTGATTTAGACAAAAATGAAAAATTATTTAATTTATTAATAAGTGAAAAATATTTTATTTCTAATAATTGTCTAAAAGAAGATTATAATTCAACAATTTATTATCTTTTGCAAAATAATAAAAATAAAATATTAAACATTAATAATCAATCATAAAAATTAAAAAAAATAATTATCTTTAATAAATGTATAATATGAAATTAATTATTGGTTCATACGAAATACGTCTTGAAATTTGTTTATTGGGTATTTTAATTTTTTGGATTATGTGGGGTCATTTATTATGTTCATGTTCTAATATTACTGCACAAGAAGGATTTGAAATAATTAAAAAAATAGCAAATAAAAATAAAAAAGAAGGATTCACAAAAAATAAAGATAAAAAAGAAGGATTTAAAAATTCATCAACATCTGCTGGAATTCCATTTGGCGATTCAAAAGGAAATACTTATTATCAAGATCCTTCTAAATGGAGTTCACCATCACCAGTATTTAGCACTGGTGGAGTTATTCCATCAGGATATGATGATATATCTAATAGACCTAGTCAACCAATACCATTACCTGAAGGAGAATTAAATATGTTCGCTACAACTAAATTTAAACCTGAATGTTGTCCAAATACATATTCTACAGGAAGTGGTTGTGCTTGCATGACCATAGATCAATATAAGTATTTAAGAAATCGTGGTTCAAATAATGTTCCATATTCTGAATATTAAATTATAATAATTATTTCATTTGACATTCATCAATAATATTTTTATCTATTTCACATTTTTTACAATATATTATTCTTTTACAATCATGAGAACAATCATCTACATAATCAATAACAAATTCATGAGAACAAATTAAACATATATTTCTTTTAAATATTTGTTCATATTTTTTAAATACTCTTAATTTATCATCAATTAAAAAATATAGTGATGATACATCAAATTTAATTTCATTTTTTAAATTTGAATCATGACATTCTAAATTTAAATTGTTCAATGAATCAATATTATAATCCATCACATCAATTATTTCTTTTAAACATTTTAATACATTCAATATTTTGTTTGTATCATTATCATCATAAATTTGATTAACATCATTTTTATTTATATTTATATTATCAATACAATCATAATTATTTTGCATAATATTTATAATATAATTATTATATATATGTTTTTAAATAAATATTTATTTTTAAAATAAATATTTATTTATTTTTATTTTTTACTGAAATTTAAATAATAACAATTAATAAACAAATTAATAAAAAAATATTTCTAAAAGTTCTGTTTTTGACAATTTGGTTAAAGCAACGCTACCTTTGGTTAATTCCATTTCTTCATCTTCGATAATAAATTCACTTTGTTTTTTTGGTATGTGAGTATGAGTATTAATAATTTCAATTAATTCGCCTTTATTTTTTGACTTACACTTTTTAATTCCAAGTTCTTCACACTTCTCTAAAAGTTCTGTTTTTGACAATTTGGTTAAAGCAACGCTACCTTTGGTTAATTCCATTTCTTCAATATCACAAGTTATATTGCTACTAATATCAGTCATATTATTTAATTCAATTTTTTTATTATTTAATAAAAAACTCATTTATATATTTACTAAATATTTTATTTTTAAATTAATTAACAAATTAAATATTTATATTTAGACTATCATTAAATTTTAATTGATGTTTAGTTGTGTTCAAATGCGTATCCATCATAGACTTTACAAATACACCAAAATCACAGCATTCACAATAATACTTAAACTTATTTTTTCGTTCTTCCTTTGTTGAATGATTGTTAAGAATATGGTTTAAATAATTGTTCTTATTATAATTCTCAAAACTGCACTTATTACACTTATAAAGTGTCTTATCACATCTTTCTTTTCTTTTGCCTGTTTTATGTAAAGTAGTTTCTAAATGTTGTTTATAACAAGAAGCAATATCAGTTCTATAATTACACTTTTCACAATAAAATTTGCTTTCCATATTATTTTATATATATTTAATATTTAAATATATTTAGTAAAATCTTAATTATTCAATTTTTTAATTAAATATTATTTTCGTAAAATTATTTAAAAATAAAATATTTAGTAAATATATAGAATGGGAAAAAAGAAAAAGCAAGAATTCCAAGAATTTAGGATTAATGAAAAATCTGTTTACAAAACCCTAAAAATTCCACTCAAAACGATTTTACTTAATCGTAATACAATACAACATGTTATTAATAATTTGGTTTTTGAAATGAATGATTTAGTCATACATACTTATCAATTTATTCGGTTATATATTCTTTATTGTTATACTAATAATAATCCTTTACCTGAATTAAATGATACATTTATTTCTTATTGTATTAAGACATTAGGAACTCGTGATAATAGAGGAAAGAAATGTAAAGATACTGAACTTTTAGAAACATTAGAACAATTTTACAAAACTGAATATCAACTCTTACTCAATCACGAAAAAACTAATTTAAAAAATACAACTTTTTTACTACCTTATTTAGCAACACAAATTCACACATCATTATCTAATAATATTCAAGAGCATTTTATTCAACATTTTTTACGATTTATAAATAAAACTACAAATAACATTACAGAAGATAAACAATTATTATTTCAATTCAAAAAGAACATTATGGAATTGACAGATACAAATGAATTATTTGATTTATGGAAAGAAATGCATTTACAAAATATTATTCCTAAAAATGTAAAAAAATCTGTTTATTATGATGTTAAGGTTAGACCATTTGAATATTTGAAAGGAATGTTATATATGAACGATGTATTAGAAAAACAAGAAAGTAAATTATTCCAACCATTACCATTACGAAATAATATTATACCAAAGCATATTATTTTAGATACTGCTTGTATTATTAATTTATTTTGTCCTGAAAAAGATAAAGAAGGAAATAAAATCAAGAAGGGTGAATTATTGAGTAATGTAAAAGATAATCAAAATGAAGTATGGAGTAATTTATTAAATTTGAAACATAAAATTTTCAAAAATAAACATTATCAGTTTCATAACCAAATTCAATCTGACGGAATAAGTTGTTGTTTATTATTTATTCGTAAAGATTTAAAGGATAAAAAATGGGGTTCAAAAGTTCCTGTATTAGAAGAACAAGATTTTTACAATATAGAGGATTTATCCAAAGAACAATTAGATACACTAAAAGATAGAACTATTATTGGTTGCGACCCTGGAAAAAGAAGTTTAGTTTATATGATGGATAATAAAGGTAATAAATTACAATACACAGCACCACAAAGAAAAAGGGAAAGCAAAGCAAAATGTAATCAAAGAATTTTATTATATGAAAGAAAGAAAAATGGTATTATTGAAAAAGAAACACAATTATCCTTTCAAAATAGTAAATCAGTTAATTATGAAAAATTCAAAATGTATCTTGTTGAGAAGAATAAATTAAACAAAGAAACAACAGATTTTTACAAAAGAGATACTTGGAGAAAAATGAAATTTAGACAATATAGTTATGGTAAGAAAAGTATTGATACATTCTTAAATAAAATCAAGGAAACATTTGGAGAAAATCTATTAATCGGTTATGGAAATTGGAGTAGAGATACTCAAATGAAATTTTTTATGCCTACGATGAATAAAGGATTAAGGAAACTAATCCATAAAAAATATGATACTATAACCATAAATGAATGTAATACAAGTAAAAAATGTTGTGATTGTCATAAAGATTTAGAGTATTACAAAGATAAGGAAGGTAAAAAGGTATTTCGTCTATTAGTTTGTTCTAACTGCGTGAGTTGCGAAAACAAAAAAATCGTATTTAGAACAAGAGATGCAAATTCCTCAATAAATATTTTGAAATTAACGAAATGTTGGATAGAAAAACAAACAAGACCAACAGAATTTCAAAATCATATTTCGTCTTTCACTTCTGTCATCTCCGATGACCCAGAGAAGAAGAAAAAGTAAGACCATCAAAATTGATTTTACATTTTTGTATTTTTTTAGCGTCAAAGTCGGCGTTTTAAATGTCCAAAGGTGTAAAATATTACATTCATTTTATTTTATTATTCGAATGGATTGTAATCTTCATCATGTGACATTTCAACTTGTTTCAAATTATTAATATTTGTATTTATTGTTAATTTTGATATACTACAAATATTTGTATCATCTTCTATTTGTCCCATTAATTCTCTATCAATTATTTTATTTGCATCTATATGTTCATATTTATATTGTTCTTCTAATTTACTCATTTCATTTAAATCAAGAACCAATTGAAATGATGATGTTCCATACAAACCTTCTTGTCCACACATTATATTTGCTGATATTCCTCTAAGTGTATCTAGTTCAGCATGTCTTGCAGCTTTTAAAAACATTTCAGGTGTTTCTTCAAATGATGCTTTTGTTATTGGACCAATATCATCATTATTAACACCATGTCTGAATATTGAAATCATTTTATGACTATGAGTCATTCTATCACATAACAATGACATATGATGTGCATTTACATAAGCACTATCAAATTCCAATACTTCTGAAATTTCATTATATAATGATTGTCTTGCAGCTTCCATTCCCAATGTTTCATATATTTCAATTACATCATTACTTATAACTTTATTTGAATCTATATAATCTAATCCAAGAACATCTAATAAATTTGTTCCAACTGTATCCAAAACCCATATATCTTGTTTAACAATTCCTCCAGATTTTTCAGTTAAACTATCTTTTACTTTTCTTAATATAACTTTATCAATATTTTTAATTCCTCTCAATACTATTGAACTTAATAAATGTTCTTGAAATCCTTTGAATAAATGTATTTGATCACTTTGATCTAAAGGTTGAATTTTTGAACCAGTTTTTAATTTCAATTTATTTCCTTTATTTTCAATTAATTTATTCATTCTTATTCTAAATATTAACTTGTCAGAATTATAATCAGAATATACACAACTAATTTCTCTTCCATAAGAATTCATCAATGTAAAATTTACATCATCCATTGTTATATTTTTTTCCAACATCACTTCTGGATCAAATTCCATTCTCAATATCCATTTTGATTTACTATCACCATCATCTTGTGTTTCTACACCATCTAAACAATCACTAATCATTGTTTCAAATGAATTATATTGTGCCATTAATTCTCTATCTTCTTGAATCAATGTATTCATATCATCTGGATCAAAACATATTCCAATTGATTTTACTATATCTTCTAATTTTGTATGTTCTATCATATACTGTATTACACTTGCTCTATCTTTATCAACTTCATCTTCTGGTTTTAAATATATTGTTAATGATGGATTTTTTATTGGATGATGTAATGAAAGCAATTCTTCTATTCTTGGAACACCACGTGTTACATTGGATTTACTAGCAACACCCGCGTAGTGAAAAGTGTCCAAGACCGCTAGGGAGTTGTAGATGTTAAAATTTCTAGTTTCTTCAATTGTTAAATCATAAGCATAATTTGTTGTATTTGGAACTTCTTCTATTGAAATGATTCTATCAAATATTACATTTTCAAATTCATTTTCTTCTTTATTTCTAAACACTATTGTTCCATCAATTTCATCTGGAACAATAAGTGAATTGCAATTAACTTCATATTTATAGTTGTGTTCTGTTAATTTTTGTAATCTATCTTGTTTATACTGAAGTTTGATATTCAATATTGAAGCTAACTTTTTAACTTGATTACCTATAATAATTAATTCGAACATTTGATGTATATTTTCTGGTAATGTTCCTCTATTATTTTTAGTAATAAATGAACCTTTTCTAATAAAACTACTAATTCCAATAATATTGAACATTTGTTGAACATCAATTAATAAATTTTTAGAGGTTGATCCTGCAGATACATTTTTGTGTTTTAAAGACACACATCCATCACCTCCAATATATGCATCTAAAAATCCTAAAATACATTCTCTATTTGAAAATATTATTTTACTGTGTACGAATTTATTGTGACTCAATTTACCACATAATTTATCTAATAAATTACATAATAAAGTACAGTATATTCTAATATCTTGACTATTCCATCCTTCTTGTATTTTATTTTCTTGTTTATAAAATTTAGTTGTTATATTCCATTCTTTACACAACTCAATTATTGGTGTAAAATATTCCATTTCATTATTAGATATAGACATTTGATGTTTAGTCATGCAACCTTCAGCAGCATATGCACCAACTAAATATCCAAAATTATAATTTAATTCTATATTTTCAGGAATTTCAAAATTATTCATGCAAGAATTTAATGTATAAACACAATTGGGTTTGAAAATTGTCTTTGATACACATCCATTTCTTAACTTATCACTAATTTTTGATACAAATGTGTCACTTCTTTTGTAAGGAAGAGTGAATGTTTTTCCTTGATGTTTATGCCACCATTTATGTTCATTCATTACTTCTTTTGCTTTTTCAACTTCACTATAATATACATATTCTGTTGGTGGTAATATATCTTTCAAATTTAAATATTTTGTTTCTGTAAAATCAATAGGTTTTGTTGATACTGGTAAATAATCACCAACTTTTAATTCATCACCATTAATTCCTGTAATTTTTCCGTTTATTAATTTTAAAAATGATTTTGCTTTTGTTGCAATGACTTCGCGTTGCTCTTTAGTTGTTACTTTTAACATGGTATTTGTTCCATCTTTATTTATTACAGGATGTTTGGTTACAGCTTCTATTCTTTTCCATAAAATTTCACCATTTTCATTACAACTTGGAATTTCATAATAATCTGAAACAGGAGCATAAGTTGTATCTTTTTCTGGATAATATTCTGGATTTTCGCATTTTATTATTTTTTCTTCAATAAATTTACCCATTTCTATTTTTTCAATATAACCTGATGAATTTCTTACAATTATTGGTGTTTCATATGTAAATGAGTTGAGTGTATTGTGAACTATAATACCACTATGATTCATAAATGTTTGATTTCCGGGAACTGTAAAATCATAAACATATTTATATTCTTTTTCATATTCTTCTTTTGTTATAATATTCAATTCAACAATTTCATCCCATATTACATCTGAACTTTCTGCTTGTTTTAATATATTTAATTCATTTTGTATCAAATGTCTATTTTCATGAGCTTCAAATATATCAATATATTTTTTCAATGTTCTTCTACCAATGGAATCTTTATTTTTCCATCTTCCATAAGTTCTACTTTGTCCTGGTAATTTCAATAATTTACCACAAATAGCAATTGTTTCGCCAAGACCATTAATTTTATCTAATTCATCTGATAAATTATGTGCATTGTCTCTTTCACAATAATCAATCAAACCATTTAAATTATCAATATGTAATGTTGAACCAATATTTTTTTTATATATTTTTGCATATTTAGGACTAATTGAAATATTATATAATGGCATATTTTTATGATTTTGAACTTTAATTGATGTAAATATTCCAAAATAATTAAATAATATTAATAAATCTTTTGCTAATCTTTCACTTCTGCTACAAGCTCTTATTTGATGATGTCTATCATCACATTGAAAATTACCATCACCATCCATATAACCTTGTAATAATCCTGCTTTAAATTCTAATGGTGCTGTAAAAGCAAAATCTGGTACACGTTTAACAAATGAACCTGTATCACATGTTTCTAATAAGAATTTGGCAAGATCTTTGCAAGTAAATGATGTATGTACACTTGGACCATATTCACATTGTCTTCTATAAATATTACATTTTTTACCAAACATATTTCCAATTTCACATGTATTATTTATATAATTTTCTGCAATATTAGTTATACATATAGTATTATTTGTTATATTTCCTTCTGCCAAATAAGCACCTATGAACCATCCAAATAAATTATTTAATTCAACAATTTTATCACCTATTTGAACCTCAGATTTTATAAATTCATTATCAATGCGTTTAGTGACTGGTATTCTCATTCCAACACTAAGTTCATCACCTCTAATTGATTCGACTGTGTTGTTTCTTCTTATTAAATGTGAATGACTTAATGTTGTTGTTACTTCACGACCACTCTTTGTTATTACTTTAACTAAATTACCATTTGCTGGGTGACGACTTACATGTGAAATTTTATTCCAACTTGTCTTTTCTTCACCATTAACACTAATTATATAATATTCATCATCTAATTCATCTAGTAAAGTTTCTACACTATCTTCATGTCCAGTACTAAATGTCATGTGTGGATTTTCTTTTATAATTTTATCACATAATTCGCCAATTTTTATTGTGACTGAGGAAATATTTTTTGTAATTTTATTTATTTTTTGGCACCATATATGGTCTGAATATGAATTCGACATCTGCGTTGTGGGCTCGCCAATGCTCTGTGCTGCAATCATTCCAACCATTTCTCCTGGGTTAACAATTGCACGTTTATAATTTAGTATTATATTTTCTAGTAAAATTTCTAAACTTTTTTGATTAAATCTTTTATTAATGAGAAGATCTTTTGGTGAAAGATAGTAGAAATATAATAATTTAAATAACATTGATGGTTTTGCAAATTTAATAGATTCGAGTTTTTTATAAGCATTTTCAATCATATCTAATGCATCTAATAAAGATAAATCAACAAGTGAATTTGAATTTATATATTGTTGACCAATGACATTTTGTATTATATATGAAAATGCTACAGGAACTCTGACAGTTTTTTCAGGTTTATTATTGAAAACATTATTTATTAAAGTTTTTCTATTATTAATAATTTCATTAGCATAAAATAATGCTTTATCAACATATTTATCATTTTGTGTTTTGTGCAATTTATAAGCATTTTGTGTAAATATGATTGATAAATTTTTTGATTTATTTTCACTTTCAATAATTAAATAATGATTATAAATTTCTTGAACAGTCATTTCTGCAACAGGAAAATCTTGATTTTCTACTTTAACTGTATCTATTGAATCTTCACCAAATGAAAATTGCATAATTTTATTTTTATTATTTCTTACTGTCATATCATAATTTACCATTGCATCTTCTAATGATTTAATTAATCTTCTTTGAATATAACCAGTTGTAGAAGTTTTAACAGCTGTATCAATTAAACCAATACGACCACCCATAGCATGAAAGAACAATTCTTGTGGGGTCATACCGTTAATATAAGAACTTTCAACAAATCCTCTAGCACTTGGCGAATCATCATATTTATTAAAGTGCGGTAATGTTCTTCCTTCAAAACCATAAGGAATTCTTTTACCATCAACATTTTGTTGTCCTAAGCAAGCAGTCATTTGTTGAATATTAATTTCTGAACCTTTTGAACCTGCATTGAGCATAGTTATGAATCTATTATTTTTGTTTAAATTATTAATTGCTGTTCTTCCTGCATCATTTTGAGCTTTTCCAAGAATATTGTTAACTTTAGTTTCAAATTCTTCTTCATTTGATTTTCCTGATGTATTTTCAAAAATACCTAATTGAACTTGATGTATTAAATTTTTAACTTCTATTTTTTTATCTGTTATTAATGAAACAATTTTATCATTTGTTGATTTATCAGTTATTAAATCACTAATACCAACACTAAATGAACTTTGTTTCATGTATTCAGTGACAATATTTTGTAAATCATCAATAAATGATGCAGATGCCATATTACCAAAATCATTACAAATTCTGTGAATTAAACCTTTTGTTCCTGAACCTAAAATTCCTTTATCAATTTGACCTCTAATATATTTTCCATTATTAATTTCAATTATATTGTTTGATGTTTTTGAATTATCTTTATCACCATATTGTTTATTTTTTACTTTTAAAGTCATTGAGGGTAATATTTGAGATAATAACTCAAAATTAGTTACTCTTTCATTATTAAAAACATCTTGATTTGCCTTTTTAAATTGCATTAATATTCTCATTGCATCTTTTGGTGAGAAATTAATACCGTCTCTAGTGAATTGATAAGCGCCAAGCATAGAATCTTGAAAAATTCCAATAATTGGAGCATTGTTTGCTGGACTTACTATTTGATATGGAATTGCTGCTAAATTAATTAATTCTGATTCAGCTTCTGGATCTTGTGGCATGTGTAAATTCATTTCCATGAATTTCTTTTTAGTTTCCTAAAAAGATGGACTATACCTTGTGCTTCATCAAGTTGGTTAAACTATCATATGAAACCCGCAAACATCTAGTCTCTGAGCCTTCCCCATACTCTTACCATAACGAGCTTAGGGGCTTGGTTGCTGATTATCCAATCCTTTACATTATTACCATTGGGTTCGGCAATTAACCGAGTTCCTCACAAATGTTTCCAAATGTGAGTGGTAGTAAAGGCTCTAAGGAACTTCCAGCAGTTTGGATGCGTTGCTAAATAATTCAATAAATTCTTGAGGTAATATTATATTATTTTCATTGTGATACTCTATCAATTTTTCATAATGTTTTTTAATTTGTTGTTCATTCAATCTATTATTTTTACTCATATTTTCAGTGGAAGATAATGGCATTGTATTTCTCCAATTAAATGCAATAAGTTGTTGTGATAAATCTTCTAAATTAAATGTGGATAATGGTATTACATGATCTATATGCCAAATTTGGCCATAATTTTCTGAATTGAATGATGCATCATATTCCATTATCCATTTGTAGTAAAATTCAGATGAAGTTCCTAAATATTCTACAGTATGTTTAGTTTTATTTCTTTTTAAACTATTATATATTCTTGTTCTAACATACCTTTTAAATTTTTCTTTTGGATCTTCTCTTTCACAATCTTTGCATTTCAATCTATTGTGTCTAAAACGTGATTCATTTTTTATTTCATTACAATATTTACAAATTTTATTATTAATACCAATTTCTAACTTTTTAATTTCTTTTATTTCATCACGTTCTTGTTTTTTTTGTTGTTTATATTTTTTTCCACTTTCTTTTATTCTTTTTCTGCATTCTGGATTTGTTGCATATTTATTTCTTCTTTTTTGATTTAAGCAAAATTTACAACTTTTAGTTTCTCTAAATGAATAGTAATTATCCAATGTTTTAGATTGATTACATATATTACAAATTTTATATTCGACATTATTTTGATTGGTTTCCATTATTATTTATAAAATAATTTCTTTATATTCTTTTTACCTCAATTATTGAATTATTTAACTAGGGAGTAACACGCTTTTAACGCTCCCTGTTGGGGACAAAATGTAATTTACATATGTCTATCCCCGTCAAACGGTTGTTCCCAAAGGTTTCCCAGTGGGCCGGACTGTATCTTAAGCAGATTCTGGCTGATTAGACCATCATTATCTACCGAATTCCGTTCAGTCTCTGAGTGCCTTTCTTGTCCTAATCATAACGGATTTAGAAAGTAACACTGCGGATTATCCAATCTTTTACATTATTACCATTGGGTTCGGCTATTAACCGAGTTCCTTACAATTATTTCTAAAAGTAAGTGGTAGTAAAAGCTCTAAGGAACTTCCCGCAACAAGAATTCTTGCCTCATAATATTTAAATTACAAGACTAGGGAGTAAAACACTTTTCACGCTCCCTTTTGCGAACATTGACTATTTTGAAATAGTTTGTGACCTAATACAGTCACATTTTTTTATCCGCATTGTATGGTTTTGTTACGGCAACGTTAAGTCTAAATGTATCACCTTGTGGCATAATTCTAGCAATATGACCCATCATACTCATTCTATGAAGAGTTGGTTGACGATTGAAAAGCACAACATCTCCATTCATCATATGACGATGAACTATATCACCATTTTGTAACACAATAGTTTTACGATCTAAATAACGTAAACTGATATTTTCACCATTTTTTCTTTCCAAAATTTTTGCACCAGGCCAATTTTCAGGTCCATTAATTACCAAAGATGTCAAGAAATCTTTGTTTAAATCATTTACAATTACAGGTTTAGTAATATTCATAGCAATTTTCATTGGCACACCAAGTTCACGTATAGATATATTTGGTTCAGAACCAATGACTGAACGAGCACTATAATCAACACGTTTTGCCATTAAATTGCCACGCATACGACCACCTTTTCCATTTAATCTGTCTTTAATTGATTTAAAAGGTCTTCCTGATCTTTGTCCTAATGATCCTGTTCCTGGTAATTTATTATCAACTAATGATGCAACATAATATTGTAACATTGTTGCCATATCATTAATAATTTCTTCTTTTGCATTTAATTTAATTTTTTCTGATAATGTTTGGTTCATCTTAATAATATTAACCAAAATGTATGTTAAATCATCTTCGGAACGTTGTTGTGCATCATGTTTTACAGATGGTCTAACAGCAGGAGGTGGAACAGGAAGAACTTGACAAATCATCCAATCAGGACGTGACCATATTGGACTGAATCCCATAAAATTAACATCTTCATCTGGTATACGTTTAAATATTTTAAGAACTAATTCCGGATACAATGGAATACTTGAAGTTTCTGCAACTTCATCACTTTCTTGATCATCATCAGATTTTTCTATCCATTCTGCATATAATGATGCGATTCCTTCTTTTTTATATTTTTTAGGTTGTAACCAACCACAACCATCCTCACTATCCTCACCACATCGTTTTATATTTTTGCATTGTTCAAAAACAAATTTCCATCTTTGTTGGGCATTCAATTTCAATGCATATTTAAATTTTGATTTACTTATTAAAAGTTTGCTACATTTAAAACAAACACATCTTAATATTTTTTGAATAGTATTTATATATTGTATAAAGAATACTGGTTTAGCTAATTCAATATGACCAAAATAACCTGGAGTTTCCATATAGTCTAAACCATCAGTAGGACAAATTAAACCTTTTTCTAAAACTCCCATTCTTGGATCAAACAATCCGTTAATTACAGGAGCATTGTTGTAATACATATCTTTGGTCTCAATTTTAGCAACAGATCCTTTAACAATTTCTTCAGGAGAAAGCATGCTAAATTGAATACCAATAATGTTTGAGTTGTTAATGTTTGCGATTTTTGAAGATGACATAGTTTCTTATATATTATGTTAAATTATATTTAAATCAATATTTTAAATATAATTTTCAATTTTTTTTAATTTTTTTTTAATTTTTTAAATATTTAATTATTTAATTGAATAAATATTTTTATATATTTTTATATATTTTATATATTTTTATATATTTTATATATTTTTATATATTTTTATATATTTTTATACATTTTATATATTTTTATACATTTTATATATTTTTATATATTTTTGCAAAAATAATAATTTAAAGATTATTTTAAAATAAATATAATTGATTATAATGCCTAAAAAATTTAATGATAAAAATATCAATAATAAAAAAATACATAACTTAAAATTAAAAAAAAATATAAATGATGATGATAAAGAAAGCAGTAGTGATGAATTTAGTGATGATTATATAATTAAAAAATATAATCATAAAGAAGAAAAAATAGATGATAAAATACTTGGAAGAAAATATGAAAAGTTTTTAGCAAAAAAATTTCCTTCAAAATACATAAATAAAAAAATAAATAAAAAACAAAATATCAATATAAATAATTTAGAATTTAATAGTGATTCAGAAACAGATGATAGTGATTATGTACCTAGTAATAATCAAGATAGTACAACCGAAGATGATATAAGCCATAATGAAGAATGTGATGAAGAAGAATGTGATGATGAAGAAGAATGTGATGAAGAAGAATGTGATGATGATGAAGAATGTGATGAAGAAGAAGAATATGATGAAGAATATAATGAAAACAAAAATCAAAATAATTTCAATATTTTTTTTTCAATTTCTCCTCCTGATATTGACGAATATGACGAAAATGAAGATGAAGATACAATTACAGAAAATGAAGATGATGAAATTAGTTGTTCATCAACTGAAAATGAAAGTGAAAATGATATAAATAAAATAAATAAATATAATGATAAAAGTAAAAAATACAAAAAAAATAAAAGTGAATTGAAAAAAAAATATAATAATAAAAAAAATAATTTAAAAAATAAAACTAAAAGTAAAAATAAATGTGAAAATGAAAAAATAGTTTTATATAATGAAACTAAAATGACAGATGAAGAGTTAAAAAATGAAAATATAAAAAATGATGAAATATTAAAAATGTTAAATCAATTAAAAGAAAAATCTTCAAATAATTTAGTCGATGAATGTATTGAGTTGTGCAAACAAAAAATAAATGTATATAATAAAAAACAAAATAAAAAAAATAAAAAAGAAAAAGAAAGAAATGGAAGAATATTCAAAAGAATAATGACTGATAAAAATACAATGAATGATTTAACATTTTTTAATAAAATGGATTTAGAACACCAAAAAAAAATAATAAAAGAATTGAGAGAGATAAATAAAATAATTCGTTCAGAAAAACCATATAGATTAACGTTGCTTGAATCAGATATACCAACATATTTTAAAGCAACTGCTATGAAAAAAATTGGTTTATTAAAAAATATGGATGTTGGTAGTGGAGAATATTATAAAATTAAAAATTGGGTTGATACTTTTATGAAAATACCTTTTGGAATTTATAAAACATTGCCTGTTTCAATAGAAAATGGTATAGAAAATTGCACACAATTCATAGAAAATGCACGTAATGTATTAGATAATGCTGTATATGGATTAGAAGATGCAAAAATGCAAATAATGCAATTATTAGGTCAATTAATAACAAATCCATCAGCAGTTGGTTGCGCTATTGGAATTCATGGTTCTCCAGGAACAGGAAAAACAAATTTAGCAAAAGAAGGAATAAGTAAAATATTAAATCGTCCATTTGCATTTATTCCTCTTGGAGGTGCAACTGATGCTAGTTATTTAGAAGGACATTCATATACATATGAAGGAAGTAGTTGGGGAAAAATAATTCAAGAAATAATTAATGGACAATGTATGAATCCAATAATATACTTTGATGAGTTGGATAAAATAAGTGATACACCAAAAGGTGATGAAATAGTTAATATTTTAACACATTTAATTGACACTTCACAAAATAATCAATTTCATGATAAATATTTTTCAGAAATAAATTTTGATTTAAGTAAATGTTTATTTATTTTTACGTATAATGATGAAACTAAAATTAATCCAATATTATTTGATAGAATGTATAAAATAAAAATTAAAAATTATAATGTGAAAGAAAAAACAATAATTGCAAATGATTATTTATTACCAAAAATAAGAGAACAAGTCAAATTTAATTTAAATGAAATTACTATTTCAAATGAAATAATACATCACATAATTGATAATTATTGTTGTAAAGAAGATGGAGTTCGCAATTTAAAAAGATGTTTAGAAATAATACACACAAAATTAAATTTATGCAGATTAGTAAATCCAAATTCGAGTATATTTGAAGAAAACTCAGTTGCAAAAGTTGATTTTCCATTAATTTTAACAAAAGAAATTGTTGATAAACTAATAAAAAAACAAGACATTGTAAATCCTTCTTTAAGTTATTTATACATATAATATTTTATAAAATTATCAATTAAAAAAATAAAAATAATTTAATAATAATATTTTAATTATAAATAATTATAATAGATAAAAACAAAATTATATATATTTAATTATGGAAAATAATAAAATATATAAATGTAAAAATTGTGAATATGAAACTACAAAAAAATGTAATTTTATGAAACATTTATCAACATTAAAACATGTTTCAAATAATGTAAATATATTTAAATGCAATAATTGTAATAAAATATATAAACATAAAAGTAGTTTATGGAGACATCAGCAACAATGTTTAAATAAATTTAATTTTATAAATTATGATGATATTGATGATGATGAAGAAATTATTGATAGAGAAAATTCATTTATTGATAGTGATTTAATAGTTCAGTTGATAAATGAAAATAAAGAATTAAAAAATTTATTGATGGAACAAGCAAGACAAACTACTGAAATAAAAAATATAATGGAACAAATGAAAGAAACTAATACAGATATGTCAGCTTTAACAACCATCAATTATAACAATAAAACATTTAATTTAAATATATTTTTAAATGAAACTTGCAAAAATGCGATGAATTTATCAGATTTTATAAATTCTATACAATTGGAATTATCTGATTTAATAAATGTTGGAGAAGTTGGATATGTAAAAGGTATATCAGATATAATTACAAATAATTTAAATGCAATGGATGTTGCTGATAGACCAATACACTGTAGTGATGGTAAACGTGAAATACTTTATGTAAAAGATGGAGATAAATGGGAAAAAGATGAGAACAAAGATAAAATTAAAAATTTAATAAGAAAGGTTGCATTAAAAAATCAAAGTTTAATATTAAAATTTAAAGAAAAATTTCCTGATTGTGTTTTATTAGACTCACAACATTGTGAACAATATAATAATTTAATAATTGAAGCAATGGGAGGAAATGGAGATGATGATGATATAAAAGAACAAAAAATAATAAAAAATATAACAAAAAATATTATATTAGATAAACAAAAAATAATGAATTCAATGAATTCAATGAATTTAAAAAATAACAGAAAATAATTTTTATTTTATCTTTTATTATTTTAAAAAAATATATATTTTTAATAAATATATATTTTTTATAATTTCATCTTTTATTATTTTTAAAAATATATATTTTATTTTTTCATAAATTATTTTTATTTTACACCTTCGCACATTTAAAACATCAATTATTAAAAATATATCACATTAAAAATAAAGTTTATTTAATTAAAAAATTAAAAATATTATATAATAATTCTATATCATTGTTATTTATATTATTTTTATCATATGTAAAAATTAAGTTAGAATAATTATAATCTATATCATCTTCTAAACATATTACAATGTTATTATATATTGTTATATATGACATATAATTGCCATAAATATTATGTATATACTTTTGATTAATGCACTCAAATATATTTACAATTTTATCATATATTGTATCATTATGAATATCAATTAAAATTTTATTATTTTCATTAATTAAAACTTTTTTATTCTCTTGAATTATATTTAATTTTTTAGTTAATTCAATAAGTGTGAAGTTTTGTCTATTATTTGACAAAAGTATTAAATTCATATATGTTATATATAAATTTAGTTTTATATACTTTTATATACTTTTATCGGCATTTTAAATGTGCAAAGGTGTAAAAAATATATATTTTATTTTTTTTATAAATTATTTTTTATAAAATATTTTTAAAAAATATATATTTGATTCAAAAAAAAAATTTTTTTTTTGGACATTTTTAAAAATGTCCAATTTTAGATTTTACAAATAAAATATCAATATTCATTGCATGGATTTTTAAGACCATAAAATGATGTAATTTTTTATTATAGAGACCATAAATTTTCTGTCAGTGTGGAGCTACAAATGCTATAAAATGCTATAAAAAGTAGCAACATCGTCACAATCATAAATTAATAAAATTATTTTTAAACCATAATATCGTCACGTTGCTACAAATGCTATAGCATGCTATCAAAAAGTAGCGCTTACCAACAACCCTAGCAAATCTTTTTAAATAAAAATAATATATTTGTTATTTGATATAGTAACGTAATAAATAAACTTAAAAATGTCCAAAATAAAATATGATGTATGGGAATTATGTAGATAATTTACTATAATGTTTGATTAAAAATTTGTCTAGATGATTATTTTTGCTAAAAAAAGTAGCATTTAAAAAAAATGTCCGAAAAATAAATTAAATAAAAATAAATTAAATAAAAATAAATTAAATAAAAATAAATTAAATGAAAAATGAATTAGATAAAAAATAAATTAAATGAAAAATGATAAAAAAATGAATTAAATAAAAATAATTTAATATTTAAAAATATATAATGGATAATTTTGATTTAAATATTAATAATTATACAATATCTGACATTCAAACATTATTTGGATTAACAAATAATAATTTAAATGTTTATACAATTGAAGATGTAAATGAAAAAGAAAGAGAATTTAAAAATAGAATAAAATCATCAAAAAGTATGTCAAAAGAATCAGAAATTAAAATACTTAATTTTATAAAAAATGCTAAAAATATTTTAATATTTTCAATGAATAAAATTAATGAAATTAATGAAAAATTAGAAGAAAAAAATAAATTAAAATCAATAACTAATTCAAACAGAAATATAATAGAACATAATGATAAAACTTTTTCTTATACTGATGATAGTAAATATTATAGTGGAAATTTAAATCCTTTAAATAAGAGAGTAATAAGTAATTATTTATTAATCGACAGTAAATTTAGAGATAATTATGATACAACAACTTCTTCCAATTTTATGATACAATTACCTACTAGAATAACAAATGTTGTATCAATGCAATTAACATCATTCGAAATACCAGTATCGTTTTATGGAATTTCTTCAAATTATGGTAATAATACATTTGAAATAGTTGTTAATTATTTAAATTATGATGACAATTTAATTACAGAAAAAAAAACAATCATTATTCCTGATGGGAATTATAATCCTTTTTATTTTATGCAAATAATCAACAATTTAATATCTCCAAGAGATAACAATGGTGATTTAGTAGATACAAATGATATATTTGGTTATATTATTGTTACACTTGATTTAACTGAAGATTATTCAGGAAATGGTCATACTACATTTTCTACAAGTGGTGAAAAAGCATCATTAATAACATCATTCGAATTAAATTTTATTAAACCATATCAGTGCAATGATACTAAATTGCTATTATCTTCAAGAATAGGATATAATTTAGGATTCATAAAAGAAACTTACAAAGATTCAACAAGTTATATATCTGAAATGATAATAGAACCAGCAACACTGCGTTATTTTTATTTAGCAATAAATGACTATAATAACAATACAAATAATCAATTTATACCAGTTTATAAAAATTCGACAACATTCAACTCATCTATAATTGCAAAAATTTCTGTTAAAGGTTCATATTTTAGTATATTAATGGATAATGATTTAAATATTACAACAGAACCAAGAACATATTTTGGACCTGTAACTATTCAAAAATTACATATTTCATTGTTAGATGATCATGGAAGATTAATGGATATGACTCATGGAAATTTTTCATTCACATTGTTGGTAAAAAGAATTTATGATTTATAAAATTATTTGTGAATTATCTATTAAGTATTGTAAATTAATTATAATAATATATACAATATTAATATAATTATTTAATAATGAACATAGGTCGAAATCATACTACTAAATCATTAGTTAATCCAGTAAAAAATATAAATAAATCAAATGTTAATCCTGTTTATGATGCACAAACTTCATTAAATTCATGTAATGATTTGTTAAGTATGTTTAACAAATTATCAAGATACATAGAGTCAATTAAAATACTTTTTTACGAATATAGTTTAGGCAATATTTCTATGGTTGCAAATATTTTAAATTTAAAAACTTATGAAACAATATCTATTGAATTAACAAAATTATCAGCAAGTTCAATAAAATACCCAAAATATGAACAATTAAGGCAAAATTATGCTTATGCAATTGCAGGATTATATCAATCATTATTGCAAAATTTAAGAATTAATGAATTGCAAAATAGATTAAATTCTGCATTAGATAAAGCATCAATTTTAGACAATCCTGAAAGATTAAAAGAATACATAAAAAGTTTTAAATCTGCAATTTTTCCAGATACTTCAATTACAATTATTAAGGCAACAATTAAACCGCAATATGCTGAATATATTAAATTATATGGTATGCCTAGTGGTGGTGTATTTGATTTAAATAAACTTGGTGAAATTATGTTACGTTTAGGTTTATCTTAATATTTAGGAATTTATTTAGGAATTTATTTAGGAATTTATTTAGGAATTTATTTAAGAATTTATTTAGGAATTTATTTAGGAATTTATTTAGGAATTTATTATTTTTCAATTATGTTAATTTAAATTATTTTTTTTGTAAAAAAAAAAATGTGTATATAGTTTATAAAATGCCAGCAATTGAATTTATAATTGACAATTTTGATACAGAAATTACATTAGATCTTTCAGGACAATTAGAAAAAGCATTTGATACAATAGATGCTTCAGCTACAGCTGTATTATATGTAGATACATCATGTGTTATAAATGCTTTTAAAATTCAAAGTGATGCTTCTGATGTTGTAAATGCATTAGATACTGATATAAAATATTTTGTTGATAGACATGCATTTTGGAACGCAGATTCATCATATTCTTTTGCTATTAATGCTGCTGATGCTGTTTTAGATCTTAGTGCAATGCTTATTGGCGTTAATAATAACAAAAATATGGTTTGTCATGATTTTACAAGATACCTTGCTGACGAACTTTTTAATACAGTATATGGTGTTGATTTATTTAACAATGAGTTAGAATTATTGACAAATATTCGTGAAAAAGCTAAAGATGTTTGGGGTAAAATTGATACAGAATTAATTAAATGGGATATAAATGATATTAGCACCCCTTCAAATCTTCAACCAATAAATGATGATGCAGTAAGTATTGATTATAGTGGTGTGTCTCAAACCCCTACTGATACATATATCCAGGGCAGTACTTATCGTTATTATAAAAATGATTCAGGCAATAATATTACAAAAAAATTATTAGAACAAATGGCTTACCATGCACCAAGCAGATTTTCAAATTTTATGAACAACAATGGTTTAATTCAATCATTACCATTTCAAGATGGTGATACTATTTCATTAAAATTAACAATAAATCCTGCACCTGGCCAACATAATTTAACTGATCTCCAAAATCCAATTGGTGCACGAACATTCAGAATTAAATATCAATTAAGAGATGGTTTCAAAACTAGTCGTACTGGTCAAGTAGACAGAGAATTATCTACTTCAGGTTTAGAAGAAAATAATGACTTTAGAAATTTTAATCCTGTTCCATTTAATGGCGCTGTTTCTCTTCCATAATTATTTTTATGAATATTATAACTAAACATATAAATTTTATAAAAAATATATATTTATAAAAAATATATATTTCAAGAAAGTTTAATAAATTTTGCAATCTATATATTCTTTATATATAACAAATAATGCCAAGAATACAATTGTATTTGGATAAATTCGAATCTTCAAATTCGATGGATATTAGTGCTACAATAGTTCCAGGATTTATACATGAACCTTATTCAGAAAATAAAGCAGAAATAGAAGTTTCGCTATCAACATTTTTAAAAACATTTAAATTTCAAATTGATTCTTATGATATAACTAATTTAAAAAAAAATGATATAAAATATTTTGTTTTTAAAGATGCTTTTTTTAATGATGTGAATTTAAGAATAAATCCAGCAGATGCTCATATAATAAGTACCGATTTATTTCAAACAGAAAATGATAAATCTATAACAAATTATCCTTCTGGATATAAAGAAAATAAAAAATTGATGTGTCATGATTATGTTAGATATTTAGCATTAAAATTATTCAATACTATTCATGCAGTTGATTTGTTTAATAATGAAATTGAATTATTGAATGATATTCGAAAACAATGTTTTGAAACAGAAGAAGGACAAGAAGAATTATCTACAATGGATAATATTAAAAAAATAATGGAAGATATTGACGCATATAATGATCCAACAAATAACACATTATTTGATGTATCTTATTGTTCTAAATCAACTGATTATAATGTGATTTATGGTATGTCAGGTAATATTGATAGTAATGAAAATATTTGTAAAAAAATGTTAGATCAAATTATAGGAACTGATAAAACAAGATTAGCTCATTTAAGTAGATGTAGCGATTTACAATCTCTTCCTTTAAGAGAAGGGGATGTAATAATTTATAAAATGACTATGCACGCTGCTGATGGCCAAGAAAATTTGACATCAGTCAATCCAATACCTGAAAGAGTTTATGAAATAAGATATGTATTAACAAATAATCCTTGTAATATATTAAGAGCAGAAAATGAATTACAACCATATCGTTTATATAACTTCAAGACAGGAAGAGAATATCAAGAAACAGATGATATAAATAGAAGTTTAATAAGACATGATTTTGCATTGACATTACCATCTTATATGCAACATTTATTCTCATTGGTTATTGATATGAAAGTATTAGATCCTTATTTGTTTAATAATCTTACAACTGATGATATATTGGCTGTTTATATGGATGCAATGAAAAATAATTACATATTTGATTTAAATTTAAGTAAAAGTGCAGACACAATGATAGCAATAGATATTGATTATGATTTTGAAATATATATTTATGATACACATGATCATGTTCAAACATCAACATTATTATTGAATGATACAACATTATTAACATATGGTCCTGAAGAAGAAACATTGTCAAATGTTGTAAATTATGTACCAGGAAATGAAATTTATTATTGTATCAATGAATCAGAAGAAGAAAATGAAGATAAAACAACATGCGATTGTACGTGTAAATATAACAATGATAATGTTATATATTTATAAATATATTTTTTATAATTTATATTTTTTTCTTTTTACAAATTCATATTTTTTTTATAATTTATATTTTTTTTATAATTAATATTTTTTTATGAATATATATATTTTTTTATAATATATATATATTTTTTATAATTTATATTTTTTTATAATTTATATTTTTTTATAATTTATATTTTTTTATAAATATATATATTTTTTTATAATTTATATTTTTTTATAAATATATATATTTTTTTATAAATATATATTTTTTTTATAATTTATA
>Ga0172372_10000852_pt1 | contig 47080 bp, 39 predicted proteins | sample LakKiv5m_2_FD_114544 | JGI IMG/M metagenome (GOLD analysis project Ga0172372, IMG submission 114544) | Freshwater microbial communities from Kabuno Bay, South-Kivu, Congo - kab_092012_9.5m | ecosystem: Environmental > Aquatic > Freshwater > Lake | place: Democratic Republic of the Congo...
CGTGCCCGAAGCGGTCGTTGATCAGCCCGAGGTTCTCGATGTCACCCAGCAACAGCGTCAATTGGTAACCCTGGACACTCAACCGGGGCATCTCGCGCAACAGGGACTCCTCGAACTGCGGCGTGTTGGGCAGGCCGGTCAGCGGATCGAAGCGCAGACCGCGCTCCGCGCGTGCCAGGGCCTTCTGCAATTCGAAGGACAGCGCGTCGCGGTCGCGCGTCAACCGCGCCACGTGATCGGCCAGCGCTGCGGGGTCGAGTCGGGCCGGATCGATGTCGCTGGCCGCCTGGGACAGCAGGTCCTGCCAGGCTGGTTGGGCGCCGATGCGCATGCCGAAGGCCGATGCGGCATCCTGGGCGTCGGCCGGAGCGCGGCGCAGCAGGGCGTCAGTGTCGCGCAAGGCCATGCCGAGTTGTGACTGCAGGCGCTGGCGTGCCAGATGCAGCGCCTGGCGCGTGTCCGTGGCGGTGTAGACGGCTGCGCACAGGTCCGCCAGCCGCAACAGTTCGTTCAGCGGCGTGGCGGGACTGTGGAACATCGTGATCGCCTCGATCACGTCGACGTCCATGCCCCACTGCCGCAACATCGCTGCGCTCAACACATTGAACGTGCTGCCGCACAGGGCGATCTCCTGATCGGGTCGATCAGCGGGCGGCAGCCCCTGCAGGCGCACCACGTCCGGTGCTTGCTGAGGGTGCTGCTGCATGAAGGCCAGCGCACCCGCGTGCACCATCAGGCCGGCGAACAGGGCCTGCAGCGGCTCGGCTCGCTCGGTGGCCTGCGCCAGTCGCCAGGCGATCGTGGCCCTGCGCAGGGCATCGACCCAGAAGGTCGATGATTGATCGAAGGGCAGATCACGGAAACAGTCGCGCAGGCCGAGACTGACGACGATGCCGCGGAAGGTGCGCATGCCCAGCCGCATCAGCAGGCGATCGGTCGCGTAGACCGGCTCTCCCTCGTTGAAGAGGGTCGAGTTCCCCGCCCGCAGCAGTTCGGAGCCGAGGGCGGCATCCTCGTCGATCAGGGTTCGTGCCTGTTCGAGGTTGGTGGTCGTGGACGTGCCGTCCAGGACGCGGGCCACCTTGGGAGGCGCCGGGGGGAGGTCGGTGGTCGGGACAGCGGACATCTGGGAGTGCAGTTTAGGGCAGGGGGGATCCCTCCCGCCCACCTGGTGCTCGAACTGCACCTGGGCATCGGACCTCTCGGAGCACTTGGCGCCTACACCGACCGGTCCGCCGCCGATGTGAAACTGTCGGCGAAGAATTCGTCCTCGGGCAGGCCGCATCGCGTGGTGAAGTCCGCCCGCGCGGCATCGACCATCACCGGCGCGCCGCAGGCGTAGACCTGGTGGCCCGACAGGTCCGGCAGGTCGGCCATCACCGCGGTGTGGACGAAGCCGGTGCGGCCCGTCCAGGCATCCTCTGCCCGGGGCTCGCTCAGCACGGGCACGTAGCGCAGGTGGGGCAGCCGGGCCGCGGCCGCCTGTGCCCAATCGTCCAGGTAGAGGTCGGCCCGGCTGCGGCAGCCCCAGTACAGCACCGCGGGGCGGGTGATGCCCTTCATCTCCATGTGTTCGATCAGGGCCTTGATCGGCGCGAAGCCCGTGCCGCTGGCCAGCAGCACCATGGGTCGGGTCGAGTCCTCACGCAGGAAGAAGCTGCCGTAGGAGCCCTCGATGCGCAGGATGTCCTTCTCCTTCATGGTGCTGAACACCTGATCGGTGAACAGCCCGCCCGGCATGTGGCGGATGTGCAGCTCGATCGACGGCGGCGCACCCAGCAGGTGCGGCGCGTTGGCCATGCTGTAGCTGCGGCGCGCGCCGTCGCGCAGGATGAATTCGATGTACTGCCCGGCGCGGTACTGCAGGTTCTGGTTGGCGGGCAGCTGCATGCGGATGACGGCCACGTCCGGCGCCGGACGTTGGATCGACATCACGCGCGACGGCAGGCGCAGGATCGGGAACTCGCCGGCGCCCGGCACGCTGCGCGCCTCGACGACGCAGTCGGTCTGTGGCGTGGCGCAGCAGGTCAGGATCCAGCCGGCGGCTTCCTCTGCCGCGCTCAGCGCCTTCTGCTGGTGGGCGCCGTGGATCACGCGGCCCTCCAGCAATCGGCTCTTGCAGGAGCCGCAGGCGCCATCGCGACAGCCATAGGGCAGGCCGACGCCCTGGCGTATGGCCGCGGCGAGGATGCGCTCGTCGCGCTCGACGGCGAACTCGCGCTGGGAGGGCTGCAGGACGACTTTCATGCTCATGGCGCTAGGATCCGGGATCACGATTTCTCGGCGGTGCGGGATTGTGCCCCCGGCCATCGCCCCGCCTGTCATGCGCCCCTGGACATCCCCTCGCAGACGTCTTCCCACCCTGCTGATCGTCGGCTGCGGCGATGTGGGTCTGCGGGTGCTGCGCCACCTGGGCCCGCATTGGCGCGTCATCGCACTCACCTCCACGCCTGCGCGGCGCGAGGCCTTGCGCGCTGCGGGTGCCGAGCCGCTGCTGGGCGATCTCGACGACCCCGGCACGCTGTGGCGGCTGGGGACGCTGGCTGACGCCGTCCTCCATCTGGCGCCGCCACCGGGTCTCGGGCAGACCGACCCGCGCACCACGGCGCTGCTGCGAGCCCTGGCTCGGGGCGGACGGGTGCGGCGGCTGGTCTACGCCAGCACAACCGGCGTCTACGGCGATTGCGGCGGTGCGCGCGTCGATGAGACCCGGGCGGTGGCGCCGCAGACCGATCGCGCGCGGCGACGTGTCGATGCCGAGGCCCGCCTGCGCCACTTCGGCCGGGCCACCGGCTGTGCAGTGACGCTGCTGCGCGTGCCCGGCATCTACGCGCTGGACCGTCCCGGCGGCGACCCGCGGGAACGGGTGCGCCGCGGCACGCCGGTGCTGTGTCGTCCCGACGATGTCCACACCAACCACATCCACGCCGACGATCTCGCGCGTGCTTGCATCCGCGCGCTGCACATCGGGAAACCTCAGCGCGTGGTCAACGTCTGCGACCGCTCCGATCTGATGATGGGCGACTATGTCGACCTGGTGGCCGATCTCTGGGATCTGCCCAGACCGCCGCGCCTGAGCCGCGCAGAGGCGGAGGCGCAGTTGTCGCCGGTCGTCATGAGTTTCCTGTCGGAATCGCGACGCATGGACAACCGTCGACTGGAAAAGGAGTTGCGCCTGGTGCTGAAACATCCCACGGTGCGCGAGGGCCTGAAAGGCTGAACGGGGGCGAGCCGACCTGCACAGTCTCCGCGACCTCGGCGCCTTCTCGAGGCGGTCCGTCCGATCAGATCCCCCGCGGCCGCGCGAAGGTCTTGCGCCGGTCCACCGTGCTCACGGTCACCGACAGCTGACGTCCGTCGCGCAGCAGGTCGAGCTGCACATCGCGCTCGGCCGGTCCGCCGCGCCACAGGGTCTTGTACAGGCCCTCCAGGGTGATGACGGCCGTGCCGTCGATGCGCTCGATGGTGTCGCCGGGCGCCAGACCGGCCACATCTGCGGGGCTGTCCGGGTTGACGCGCACCACGCGCAGGCCCCGAGCGCTCTCCGCACATTGCACGCCCAGCCAGGCCCGGGCGCTCGCGGCGTTCTCTCCGCCTCGGCGCAGTTCGGGCAGCACCGGTGCCAACAGATCCGTCGGCACGAACAGGTTGCCGGACACGCGGCCGGCGGTGCCGCCTTGGGCATCGGCCAGCCAGAGCGACCCCACGCCGACCAGTTCCCCGCGGTCGTTGAACAGCCCCGCACCGCTGTGATCACGGCGGCCCGGCGCGGTGTACAGCGCCGCATCGAGGTGGTATTCCCAGGTGCCCGAGAAGGCCCGGCGCGACACCAGTCTGGCCATGCTGATGGCGCCCGAGCCCCCACCACTGACGATCATCAAGGGCTGCTCGGTGCCGACCGCCGACGACACCCCGAACGGGGCGGGCGCCAGCGGCATCGGCACGAGTGATTGCACCAGTGCGAGTCCGGTGGCGACGTCGTACGACACCACCCGAGCCGGCCACTCACGGCCCAGATCGTCGATCAGCAGGACGGACTCCGCCTCGAGGACAAGGTAGCCGATGGTCAGCACCAGCCCGTCGTCGCCGATGACCACCCCCGAGCCTTCGCGCTCCGGCCCGAGCGTGCCGGCAGATCGGGCGCCCTCGACGATCGTCGCCTTCAGCCCGACGACAGCGTCACTGGCGCGCTGGAGCGCGCGCGACTGCGCTTCGACATCCGAGGCCCAGGCGGGATGGCACAGCCACAGCATCGCGCTGAGCAGCAGCCTCGACAGACACGACCCACACTTCATGGCGACTCCAGACAACGGGGCACATCGATCCTGCCGCCGGCAGCGGCTCTGCACGCAGACGGTCCTCAACACCGGATCGCATGCCGACAGGCCCATGGTCGCCGGCCCCTCAAAACCGCGTCGCCTCGCGGGGCTTTGACCACGCAAGCTGGCGCAGTCGGCGCAGTCGGCGCTGTGGTCAGCGCCGTCGCCAAGGTCCCCGGCCGCGCCAGTACTGGATCATCAGCCATCCACCCAGCATGCCGCCGAGGTGCGCGAAGTGCGCGATGCCGCGGTGCCCCAGCAGCCCCAACCCCAGTTCCAGGGCGCCGAAGACGACGACGAAGGTGCGCGCCTTCATGGGGATGGGCGGAAACAGCGGCATGATCGTGCGGTGCGGAAACAGCAAGCCGTAGGCCATGAGCAGTCCGAACAGCGCACCCGAGGCGCCCACCGTCGGTGCGGGAGACCCGGTGGCCAGCGTGATCAGCAACTGCGCGACGGCGGCGGCCAGCACGCTGGCCAGCAGGTAGCGGCCGTAGCGACGCTGCCCCCACAGCTGCTCGAGCTCGCTGCCGAACATCCACAAGCCCAGCATGTTGAAGAACAGGTGCAGGGTGTCGCCGTGCAGAAAGCCGTAGCTCACGACCTGCCAGGGCATGAACTGTCCGCTGGCCAGGGGCCACAGCGCGAACCAGATCTCCAGAGGGACGAACAGGTTGATGCAGAACACGGCCACGCAGGCCAGCAGCATCGCCTTGGTCAGGGGTGGGATCGGGGGCATCGAGGCAGGCGCGCAATCGTGGATGGGCGGTGCACCGCCACGCGGGGACGGCGCGTGGTGCCCGCGGCCAGACTCGAACTGGCACGCCTTGCGGCGGCGGATTTTGAATCCGCTACGTCTACCGATTTCGTCACGCGGGCCATGCATACCTGTGGGGCAGGCAGGTGGCGGGAGTATCGCACGCGGCCCCGGGCCGGCAGGGCGGCCGCGCCGCTGAGACAATCCGGCGCGACGGAGGACATCGATGAGCGTGAACTATCCCACCCTGGAGGACGTGATCGGCCGCACCCCCCTGGTGCGCCTGCAGCGATTGCCCGGCGCCGCAGCGCAGGCTCGCGGCAACGTCGTGCTCGGCAAACTGGAGGGCCACAACCCGGCCGGCTCGGTCAAGGACCGCCCGGCGATCAGCATGATCCGCCGGGCCGAGGAGCGGGGCGACATCCGGCCCGGGGACACCCTGATCGAGGCCACTTCGGGCAACACCGGCATCGCCCTGGCCATGGCGGCGGCGATCCGCGGCTATCGCATGGTCCTGATCATGCCCGAGGACCTGTCGATCGAACGAGCACAGACCATGCGCGCCTTCGGCGCGGAACTCGTGCTGACGCCGCGTGCCGGGGGCATGGAGTACGCACGCGATCTGGCCGAGCAGATGGAGCGCGAAGGCAAGGGCCGTGTGCTGGACCAGTTCGCCAATCCTGACAACCCGCGCGTCCACTACGAGACCACCGGCCCCGAGATCTGGCAGGACACGCACGGCCGCGTCACCCACTTCGTCAGCGCCATGGGCACGACGGGCACGATCACGGGTGTGTCGCGCTACCTGAAGGAGTGCAACCCGGGCGTGCGCATCGTCGGCGCCCAGCCCAGCGAGGGTTCGCGCATCCCGGGCATCCGCAAGTGGCCCGAGGCCTATCTGCCGAAGATCTACGACCCGTCGGGGGTTGACGAGCTGGTCTACGTGAGCCAGGCCGACGCGGAGGACATGGCGCGGCGCATGGCGCGCGAGGAGGGGCTCTTCGCGGGCATCTCGGCCGCTGGTGCGTGCTGGGTCGCGCTGCAGTTGGCGCAGACGCTGCGCGACGCCACCATCGTGTTCATCGTCTGCGACCGAGGGGATCGCTACCTGTCGACCGGGGTGTTCCCCGCCTGATCGACGTGCCGTCGCGCGCCGGGAAGCGCTGCGCGCGGCGCGTCCCTAGAATCCGCGCCCCTGGGAGGAGTGCCCGCACATGCAAGCCGACAGAGAACTCGACACCCGCGGTCTGAACTGCCCGCTGCCCATCCTCAAGGCCAAGAAGGCGCTCGCCGACATGTCGAGCGGCGAGGTGCTGAAGGTGGTGGCCACCGATGCGAGCTCGGTGCGGGATTTCCAGGCCTTCTCCCGACAGACGGGCAACGAGCTCGTCCGCCAGGACACGCAGGGCGTGGAGTTCCACCATTTCATCCGCCGGCGCTGAGCCGGCGGCCTTCGACGTCGGTGCGGTCGGTGCGGTCGGTGCGCGCCGCGTCCGCGCCGGCCGGGTGGCACTGCCTCCGGGGTCTCGACGGGCCCGGCGTCAGCCCAGCGTGCCGAGAAAGGCGCGAAAGCCCGGGCCCAGTTCGGGATGCCGCAGCGCCAGCTCGACGTTGGCCTCCAGGAAGCCTTCCTTGCTGCCGCAGTCGTAGCGCCGCCCCTCGTAGCGGTAGGCGAACACCTTCTCCCGGCGCAGCAGCGAGGCGATGCCGTCGGTGAGCTGGATCTCGCCGCCCACCCCACGCGGCTGCGTGGCGATCTCATGAAACACGCCGGGCGTCAGGATGTAGCGCCCGGCCACGCCCAGGCGCGAAGGCGCCGCCTCCGGCGCAGGCTTCTCGACGATGCGCGAGACGTCCATCAGCCGGTCGTTGACCGGCGAGCCGGCGACGATGCCATAGCGGCGCGTGTGCTCTGCCGGCACCTCCTGCACGGCCAGGATCGAGGCACGCCACTCGGCGAACTGATCGACCATCTGCGCCAGCACCGGCTGCTCACCCACCATCAGGTCATCGGCCAGCAGCACGGCGAAGGGCTCGTTGCCGACCAGGCGCTGACCGCACAGGACGGCATGCCCGAGCCCGAGGGCCTGCGCCTGGCGCACGTAGATGCACTCCATGTCGTCGGGCTTGACGGTGCGCACGATCTTCAGCAGCTCTTCCTTGCCGGCCTGCTCCAGCGCGACCTCGAGCTCGAAGGTCATGTCGAAGTGATCCTCGATGGGGCGCTTGTGGCGTCCGGTGACGAAGATCATCTCGCGCACGCCGGCGGCGTAGGCCTCCTCGACCGCATACTGGATCAGCGGCTTGTCGACCACCGGCAGCATCTCCTTGGGCTGGGCCTTGGTGGCGGGCAGGAAGCGCGTGCCGAGGCCGGCGACGGGGAAGATGGCCTTCTTGACGGACATGGACGGCGGCCGGGGCGTGGCGGTGGACGAGGACATGTGGAGTCTCCTTCAGCCTTCAGGCCAGGGCCTTGAGGCGCGACAACTGCGCCCGCAGGCGCTCCAGGGAGGCGGAGAACTCGGCGAGCCGGCCGCGCTCCTGCTCGACCACCGCTGCAGGCGCCCGCGCGACGAAGCTCTCGTTGCCCAGCCGCGCCTGCGCCTTGCCCACCTCGGTCTCCAGACGTGCGATCTCGCGTCCGAGGCGTTCGCGCTCCTGTGCGATGTCCACCTCGACATGCAGCGCCAGGCGCGCCGGGCCGACCACGGTCACCGGCGCTGCGGCTGTCGCCTGCGAGAAGGCGGCTTCATCGTCGATCGTCCGCACCTCGCTCAGCCGCGCCAGCGCCTGCAGCACCGGTGCGGCCTGTGCGGCGAAGCCATCCCCGTGGACCAGCAGCGGCACGCGCTGTCCCGGCGGCAGGTTCATCTCGGCACGCAGCGCGCGCACGGCGGCGACCATGGCCTTCAGCTGCGCCATCCAGGCGTCGGCCTTCGGGTCGACGCGCTCCAACTGCGCAACAGGGTAGGCTGCGACGACGATGCCCGGTCCGCCGCCCTCGGGCATGCGCCCGGCCACGGGCGCGACCCGTTCCCACAGTTCCGCGGTGATGAAGGGTGTCAACGGATGCAGCAGCCGCAGCACCGTCTCGAGCGTGCGGATCAACGTGCGCCGCGTGGCGCGCTGCTCGGCTTCGCTGCCCTGCGCAATCTGCACCTTGGCGATCTCGAGGTACCAGTCGCAGTACTCGTCCCAGACGAAGCTGTAGAGGGCCTGCGCCACCAGGTCCAGGCGGTAGTCGGCAAAGCCCTGTGCGACCGCGGCTTCCACACGCTGCAGCTCACTGCTGATCCAGCGGTCGGCGGCGGAAAAGCGCATGTAGCCGTGGAAGGGGCCGGCCGGCTGGACGAGACGGCCCTCGGCGTCGTGCACCGGGGCCGCGCACTCGGCCTTGGTGTGCTCCTTCAGGCCGCAATCCTGACCCTGGCAGTTCATCAGCACGAAGCGCGTGGCGTTCCACAGCTTGTTGCAGAAGTTGCGGTAGCCCTCGCAGCGCTTGGAATCGAAATTGACGCTGCGGCCCAGCGTGGCCATGGCGGCGAAGGTGAAGCGCAGCGCGTCGGCGCCGTAGGCCGGGATGCCGTCGGGGAACTCCTTCTCGGTGGCCTTGCGCACCTTGGGCGCGGTCTCGGGCTTGCGCAGCCCGACCACCCGCTTGTCGAGCAGCGGCTTCAGCTCGATGCCGTCGATCAGGTCCACCGGGTCGAGCACGTTGCCCTCGGACTTGCTCATCTTGCGGCCCTGCGCGTCCAGCACCAGGCCGTGGATGTAGACGTCGCGGAACGGCACCTTGCCGGTGAAGTGCCTGGTCATCATGATCATCCGGGCGACCCAGAAGAAGATGATGTCGTAGCCCGTCACGAGCACGGAGCTCGGCAGGAACAGGTCCTGCTCGACGGTCTGCCGTGGCCAGCCCAGGGTCGAGAACGGCACCAGCGCCGAGCTGTACCAGGTGTCGAGCACGTCCTCGTCGCGGCGCAGCGGGCCGACGCAGCCGGCCGCCTCGGCGCGCGCACGGGCCTCGGTCTCGTCGCGCGCGACGAAGACGCGTCCATCCTCGGCGTACCAGGCCGGGATCTGGTGGCCCCACCACAGCTGGCGCGAGATGCACCAGTCCTGGATGTTGCGCATCCACTGGTTGTAGGTGTTCACCCAGTTCTCGGGCACGAAGCGCACGGCGCCGGAGTCCACTGCCTCGATGGCCTCCTCGGCGATGCTGCGGCCGTTGGCGCCGGGCTTGTTCATCGCGACGAACCACTGGTCGGTCAGCATCGGCTCGATGATCTGGCCGGTGCGGGCGCACCGGGGCACCATCAACCTGTGGGCCTTCACCTCGACGAGCAGGCCCTGGGCCTGGAGGTCGGCGACGATGGCGGCGCGCGCCTCGAAGCGGTCCAGCCCACGGTAGGCCGCGGGGATGTCGTCGATGTCGACGACCACCCGCGCCTCGAGCGTGAAGATCGACGGCATGGGCAGGCCATGGCGCAGGCCCACCTGGTAGTCGTTGGCGTCATGCGCCGGCGTGACCTTGACCACGCCGGTGCCGAATGCGCGGTCGACGTAGGCGTCGGCGATGACCGGCACGAGCCGGCCCGTCAGCGGCAGACGGACCTGCCGGCCGACGAGGTGCGCGTAGCGTTCGTCCTCCGGGTGGACCATGACGGCGGTGTCACCGAGCATGGTCTCGGGCCGCGTCGTGGCCACCACGAGGCTGTCTTCCGAGCCCTCTACGGGGTAGCGGATGTGCCACAGCGAGCCGGCCTCCTCCTCGCTCTCGACCTCGAGGTCGGAGACCGCCGACTTCAGCACCGGGTCCCAGCTCACCAGGCGCTTGCCGCGGTAGATCAGCCCCTCTTCGTACAGGCGCACGAAAGTCTCGGTGACCACCGACGACAGCTTGTCGTCCATCGTGAAGTACTCGTGCGCCCAGCTGACCGAGTCCCCCATGCGCCGCATCTGGCGCGTGATGGTCGAGCCCGACTGCGCCTTCCATGCCCAGACCCGCTCGACGAAGGCTTCGCGGCCGAGCGCATGCCGGTCCAGCCCCTGGTCCTGCAACTGCCGCTCCACGACGATCTGCGTGGCGATGCCGGCGTGGTCCGTGCCGGGCACCCACAGCGTGTTGTGGCCGCGCATCCGGTGGTAGCGCGTCAGCGCGTCCATGATGGTCTGGTTGAACGCGTGCCCCATGTGCAGCGTGCCCGTGACATTGGGCGGGGGCAACTGGACGCAGAAGGAAGGTCGCGCCGGGTCCAGTGTCGGTGCCCAGGCCCCGATCGCCTCCCAGTGCGGGCCCCAGTGCGCCTCGATCGCTGCGGGCTCGAAGGACTTGGCGAGTTCGTTCGCGGTGTCTGACATCTGGGGGCTCACATGAACAGGTGTTCGCCGGCGTTCTCGCCGCCGAGGATGACGTAGTTGACCTTCTTCAGGTCGGCCAGGGTGCGTCCGCCGGCGTAGGAAATCGAGCTCTGCACGTCCTCGCGCATCTCGCGCAGCGTGTCGGCCAGGCGGCCCTTGATCGGCTCGAGGATGCGCTTGCCCTCCACATGCTTGTACTCGCCCTTGTTGAAGTCGCTGGCCGAGCCGTAGTACTCCTTGTAGAGCTTGCCGTCGACCTCGACCGTGGCGCCCGGAGACTCCTCGTGGCCGGCGAACAGCGAGCCGATCATCACCATGGCGGCACCGAAGCGCACGCTCTTGGCGATGTCGCCGTGGTGGCGGATGCCGCCGTCGGCGATGATGGGCTTGGTGGCCACGCGGGCGCACCACTTCAGCGCGCTCAACTGCCAGCCGCCGGTGCCGAAGCCGGTCTTCATCTTGGTGATGCAGACCTTGCCCGGCCCCACGCCGACCTTGGTCGCGTCGGCGCCCCAGTTCTCCAGGTCCATCACCGCTTCGGGCGTGGCCACGTTTCCGGCGATCACGAAGGTCTGCGGCAGGCGCTGCTTGATGTGCTCGATGGTGCGGCGCACGCTGTCTGCGTGGCCGTGGGCGATGTCGATGGTGATGTAGTCGGCGCCCACGCCCTCGGCGGCCAGGCGGTCGATCACCTCGAAGTCGTGCGGCTTGACGCCGGACGACAGCGAGACGAACAGGCCCAGATCGCGCATGCGCCGAGCGAAGGCCACGTTGTCCAGGTCGAAGCGGTGCATCACGTAGAAGTGCCCGCTGCGCGCCAGGAACTGCGCGATCGGCTCGTCCAGCACCGTCTTCATGTTGGCGGGGACGACCGGCAGCGCGAACCGCCGTCCGCCGAACTCCACCGAGGCGTCGCATTCGCTGCGGCTGTCCACGCGGCATTTGCGCGGCAACAGCAGGATGTTGTCGTAGTCGAAGATTTCCATCGAAGTCCGCTCCAGCAAGGGGTGCGAGCGCTTGACCGGGAGCCGGTTTGCCGCGGCCTGTGCGGGCCGCACGGTGCCCCACCTGCGCAGGCTGCGACACCGAAAAGAAAACCGGGCACGTGAATTTGGGCCCGTTGTCTGATTCTACGCACCGGCCCCTGCCAGAATGGGATGGATGGACGCGCATGAGAGGGCCCTCGACAGCCCGCAAACCCCACCCCCTCTGCCTCAGGGCTTGCTGCGGGGCCTGAATCCCGAACAACTCGCCGCGGTCACGCTGCCGGCGCATCCTGCGCTGATCCTGGCCGGCGCCGGCTCGGGAAAGACGCGGGTGCTGACCACCCGCATCGCCTGGCTGCTGCAGACCGGCCAGATCTCGCCGGGTGGGGTGATGGCGGTCACCTTCACCAACAAGGCGGCGCGGGAGATGCTCACGCGCCTGTCCACGATGCTGCCGGTGAACGTGCGCGGCATGTGGATCGGCACCTTCCACGGCCTGTGCAACCGCCTGCTGCGGGCGCACTGGAAGCTCGCCGGCCTGCCGCAGACCTTCCAGATCCTGGACGCGCAGGACACCGTGGCGGCGGTCAAGCGCGTGATCAAGGCGCTGCAGCTCGACGAGGAGCGCTACGTGCCCAAGCAGGTGTCGTGGTTCATCGCCGGCAGCAAGGAAGACGGGCTGCGTCCGCACGACGTCGAGGCCATGGACGAGCACACGCGTCGCCTGGTGCAGGTCTATCAGGCCTACGAGGACCAGTGCCAGCGCGAGGGCGTGGTCGATTTCGCCGAGCTGCTGCTGCGCAGCTACGAGCTGCTGCGCGACCACGAGCCGGTGCGTGAGCACTACCGGCGCCGATTCCGCCATCTGCTGGTCGACGAGTTCCAGGACACCAACCGCCTGCAGTACCGCTGGCTGCAGATGCTGGCGCCGCCCGGCACCGATCAGGGCGTGTTCGCGGTCGGTGACGACGACCAGAGCATCTACGCCTTCCGCGGCGCCCGCGTGGGCAACATGGCCGACTTCGAGCGCGAGTACCGGGTCTCGCAGGTCATCCGGCTGGAGCGCAACTACCGCTCGGCCGGCCACATCCTCGATGCCGCCAATGAACTGATCTCGCGCAACGAGCGCCGTCTGGGCAAGACGCTGCGCACAGACGCCGGCCCGGGCGAGCCGGTGCGTGTCCACGAGGCCACCAGCGACTACGCCGAGGCGCAATGGTTGCTGGAGGAGGCGCAGCAGCTGCACCGCGCCGGCATGCCCCGGCGCGAGATCGCGCTGCTGTACCGCAGCAACGCCCAGAGCCGGGTGCTGGAGAGCGCGCTGTTCAATGCCGGCGTGCCGTACCGCGTCTACGGGGGGCTGCGCTTCTTCGAGCGCGCCGAGGTCAAGCACGCGCTGGCCTACCTGCGCCTGCTGGAGAACCCGAACGACGACACCAGTTACGCGCGCGTCGTCAACTTCCCTGCGCGTGGCATCGGCGGGCGCACGCTCGAGCAATTGCAGGACGCGGCCCGCGCGAGCGGTCGCAGCCTGTGGCAGAGCGTCGGGGCCGTGGGCGGCAAGGGCGGGGCCAACCTGATGGCCTTCAACGAGCGGATCGACTCGATGCGCTCGGCCACGGCCGGGCAGACCTTGCGCCAGATCCTCGAGCACGTGCTCGACGACAGCGGGCTGCGCGACTTCTACCGTACCGACCGCGAAGGCCAGGACCGGCTGGAAAACCTGGAGGAACTGGTCAACGCGGCCGAGGCCTTCGTCACGCAGGAAGGCTTCGGCCGCGACGCCGCGGGACAGGGCGCCGGGGACGCGGCCGCCCTTGCCGGTGCGCTCGACGCCGACAGCGGCGAGGTGATGTCGCCGCTGGCGGCCTTCCTCACGCATGCCGCGCTCGAGGCAGGGGACAACCAGGCGCAGGACGGGCAGGACGCGGTGCAGTTGATGACGGTGCACTCGGCCAAGGGTCTGGAGTTCGACGCCGTGTTCATCACCGGGCTGGAGGAAGGGCTGTTCCCGCACGAGAACGCCATGTCCGACGCCGACGGGCTCGAGGAGGAGCGGCGCCTGATGTATGTGGCGATCACCCGGGCGCGTCAGCGCCTGTACCTCAGCCACAGCCAGACGCGGATGTTGCACGGGCAGACGCGCTACAACGTGCGCAGCCGCTTCCTCGACGAACTGCCCGACGGTGCCTTGAAGTGGCTGACGCCGAGGCACGCCGGCTTTGGCTCGGGCTATGCCGCGCCTTACCAGGCGGCCTGGGCCCGCGGCAGCGGCCTGGGCTCCATCGTCGGGGCCGGACGGGTGCCGACCTCCGCGCCGGCCCAGACCTCCCGTCCGGCCACGGCCGCCGCCCGCGCCACGCAAGGGCTGCGTCCGGGACAGGCCGTGTTCCACACCAAGTTCGGCGAGGGTGTCGTGGTCATGCTCGAAGGAGGCGGCGACGACGCCCGTGCGCAGGTCAACTTCGGCCGCCACGGCGTCAAGTGGCTGCTGCTGTCGGTGGCCAAGCTGACGCCCGTGGCGTGAACTGCGCGCGTCGCTTGCGGCGTCCCAAGCCCGACAGCCTCCTGGCGACCGATGGCCCGATCGGGCAGGGCGGGCAGGACGGGCAGGGCGGACGGCTGGCGCCGGGCCCTCAGGCTCTCAGTCCTCGTCGTCGCTGAAGACGCTCGCCGCGCCCTTGACGGCGCCTGCCACGGCGCCCACGCCGGTTGACACGACCGCTCCGGCAGTTGCCGCAGCCGTCCCGACGACCGCGCCGGTGACGATGAGCGCCGTGCAGCCACCCAGGCAGAGGCCGGCGCCCACGGCCAGGGCCCACCTCAGCAACACCGCAACCCCGCCGACCGGACGTGGCGCGGGGGACGCGCGCAGCGGGACGCCGCCGTGGTCGGCCGGGGTGGACGTCATGGACCGTCCCGTCCGTCCGCGCCCGAGGGCGTGTCTTCCGTCCGCACCCCGAAACTGTCGTCGAAGGTGAACCACAGCGAGGCGTAGAAGACCGTGGAGAACACCAGCACCGAGGGCAGCAGCAGGATGGCGGCGACCTCGCGCATCGACAGCGCGACGCTGAGCAGCGCCGTCAGCACCGAGAAGCCGGCCACCAGCGCCACCCAGGACACCCCGTAGGCGACGAAGGCGCCCTTGCTGCGCCAGACGGCCAGCGTGCTCGAGAACAGGGCTTGGGCGGGGCTCTGACCGGTCCAGTACACCAGCGCCGGCGCATGCCAGAAGGGCACCGACAGCGCGGCGATCAGCCCGAAGCGGATCACCATCCCCCAGGTCAGCATCGGGTCCTGCAGCAGGGCCTCCAACTCGGGGCTGCCGTCGCCCCGGGCCAGCAACTGCTGCAGCCGCTCGAAGCGGCCGCCGTCGATGGCGTCGCTCAGCAGCATCACCAGCAGGGTCGCCGCGCCATAGGCCACGCACAGCACGATCATGTCCTTTCGCCGGGCGGGCGAGCCCTTGAGCGGCTGGATGAACTGACCCGGGTGGATGGGTCCGGCGCGCAGCGCCGAGGCGCTGGCGATCATGAACCCCAGCGACAGCAGCGGCAGAGCCGCCAGCATCACCAGCCCGCCCACCAGCGGCACGATCGACACGATCAGGGCCGCGAACAGGAAACTCAGCAGCATCAGGCTGAAGGCCAGCGGGTGCCGACCGAACAGCCGGAAGCCCTGTCGGGTCCAGAGGACACCCCTGGCGGGAGGGACGGTCTTGAGCAGCAGCGACATGTTGACGGTTGACGCGAGGGGAAAGGCCGCACACCCGGAAGGACGGCGTGCGGTCTACGCCATCCAGGGATTGTCGGTCCGGTCGCGCAGGACGCGCTCGAAGTGCGTGGGATCCTTGGGCTGCAGCATCGCCGCGGCCCGGGGAAGATGCCAGTCCCACAGGCGGGACAGCCAGAAACGGAAGGCAGCGGCCCGCAGCATCGCCGGCATCAACTGGCGCTCGGCATCGGTGAGGGGACGCAGGGCGACGTAGGCCTCGAGGAAGGGGCGCGCCAGCGTCTCCACCAGCCGACCGGTGGTGTGGTCGATGCACCAGTCGTTCAGGCACACGGCCACGTCGAAGAGCAGGGCGTCGGTGCCGGCGAAATAGAAGTCGAAGAAGCCGCACAGCCGGTCCTCGCCTGCGGTCTCGTCGAACATCACGTTGTCGCGGAACAGGTCGGCGTGGATGGGCCCGCGTGGCAGGGCCTGGCCTGCTGCCGAATCGAAGGTCTCGCGCTGGAAGGCGAGTTCGCTGCGCATCAGACTCGCGGTGCGGCTGTCGACGTGCGGCAGGACCACGGGCACGGTCTCGATCCACCAGGACAGGCCGCGCAGGTGGGCCTGGTGCTGCGGGTAGTCCAGGCCGGCCAGATGGGTGCGCGCCAGCATCGCGCCCACCTGGATGACGTGCGTGGGCCCGGGATGCAGGCGATGGCTGCCGGGCAGTCGCGTGACCACCGCCGCCGGCTTGCCTGCGACATGGTGCAACAGCGCGCCGTCCGCTTCCGCCTGCGGCGCCGGCACCGGGATGCCGGCCCGGGCGAGGTGGCGCATCAGGCCCAGGTAGTAGGGCAACTGCTCGGGCCCGAGCCGCTCGAACAGGGTCAGGACCCACTGCCCCTGGGTCGTCACCGCGTAGTAGTTGGTGTTCTCGATGCCCGAGCGGATGCCGCGGAGGTCGGTCAGCTCGCCCAGACCGAGGCGACGAAACAGGCTGTGCGCCTCATCGAAGGCGACTTCGGTGTAGACCGCCATCGCGGGGCAGACCCAGGGTCTCAGAACGAGAACATGCGCCAGCGGCGCTCGCCCGATCGTGGGCTCGGCGACTGCGACGGGTCCACCGCGCCGGTGGGCGGCGTGATCTCGTATTGCGCGCCGTTGCCCTTGGGCTCCACGACGATCCGCTGCAGGGCGCCTCGCACCCGGGTCTCCTCGATGCGCACCCGGGCGTCCTCGGTCACCGTGCGCACGACGACCGGCTCGGGCGTGTCCGAGGCCGTGGCGGGGCGGGGCGTCAGCGTCGTCAGACCGATGGCGGCGCCGACCGCGATCGCCAACCCAGTCAGACTGCCGCCTCGGCATCGGTTGCCACTGTCCAGCGCGTCATGTGTGCTCATCGTCGTTTGATTCTAGGTCCGAGCCGGTCGAGGCCTGTGCGCCTGCCGGCCTGCGCGGCAAATAATCCGGGCGTCACGCCGCACTCGTCCTGGCGCTGGCGCAGCGGCGGACCTTGGGGCCGTGGCGCCTGCGCCCTCGGGCGCCGCCGGCCGTCCCTCGGGGCGCAACCACAACCGATCGCGACACCTCGATGCCCGAAGACACCCTGCTGCTGGTCGATGGCTCCAGCTATCTGTACCGCGCCTACCACGCGCTCCCGGACCTGCGCTCCCAGGACGGTTTCCCCACCGGCGCCATCCACGGCATGGTGGCGATGATGAAACGTCTGCGCGAGCAGGTGCCCGCCGCGCGTGCCGCCTGCGTCTTCGACGCCAAGGGCGACACCTTCCGCAACGCCTGGTACGCCGACTACAAGGCCCACCGAGCGCCCATGCCCGAGCCACTGACGCAGCAGATCGAGCCCATCCACGAAGTCGTGCGCCTGCTGGGGTGGCCGGTGCTGGAGGTGCCCGGCATCGAGGCCGACGATGTGATCGGCACGCTGGCGAGGGAGGCCGCGGCTCGGGGGTTGCGCGTGGTCGTCTCCACCGGCGACAAGGACCTGGCGCAACTCGTCACGCCTGCGGTCACACTGATCAACACGATGACCGGCGAGACGCTGGACGAGGCCGGCGTGGCCGAGAAGTTCGGCGTGCCGCCGGGTCGGATCGTCGACTACCTGAGCCTGGTGGGCGACGCCGTGGACAACGTGCCGGGCGTGGACAAGGTCGGGCCGAAGACCGCCGTGAAGTGGCTGGCCGAGCACGGCTCGCTCGACGGCGTCATCGCCGCGGCGCCGACGCTCAAGGGCGCCACCGGCGACAACCTGCGCCGCGCGCTGGACTGGCTGCCGCAGGCGAGGCGCCTGGTCACCGTGGCCACGGACTGCGACCTGTCGGCACACCTGTCCGGCTGGCCGGGGCTGGACGCGCTGGCCCTGCGCGAGGTCGACGCGCAGGGCCTGCTCGACTTCTATGCGCGCTATGGTTTTCGCACCTGGCGGCGCGAGCTCGAGGCCACCGGCGGCCTGCAGGTGTCGAGCGACAACCCCGGCTTGCAGGCCGCACAGCCGGCCTCGGCGCTGGAGGCGCACATCGCCGCGGTGCGCGCGCTGCCGCTGGCGCACGACTACGAGACCGTGCTCACGCGCGAGCGGCTCGCGCACTGGATCGAGGTGCTGCGCCGCGCGCCGATCGCCGCCTTCGACACCGAGACCGATACGCTGGACGCGATGCGCGCACGCATCGTCGGCCTGAGCTTTGCCGTCGAGCCGGGGCGCGCGGCCTACGTGCCGGTCGCCCACGACGGCCCCGGTGTGGCCGAGCAGTTGTCGCGCGAGGAGGTGCTGGAGGCCTTGCGTCCGTGGCTCGAGGACGACACCGCGCCCAAGCTCGGACAGCACCTGAAGTACGACACCCACGTGCTGGCCAACCACGGCGTCCGGCTGGCCGGCGTGCGGCACGACACCATGCTGCAGAGCTACGTGCTCGAGGCGCACCGCCCGCACAGCCTGGAGAGCCTGGCCGAGCGCCACCTCGGCCGCAAGGGCCTCGCCTACGAGGACCTGTGCGGTCGCGGCGCCTCGCAGATCCCGTTCTCGCAGGTCGACCTCGCGCAGGCCACCCGCTACTCGGGCGAGGACAGCGAGATGGCCCTGCAGGTGCACCAGGTGCTGTGGCCGCAGATCGAGGCCGACGCCCGCCTGCGCGACGTCTACGAACGCATCGAGTTGCCCACCAGCCGGGTGCTCGGCCGCATCGAGCGCCACGGCGTGCTGGTCGACGTGGATCGGCTGGGTCGGCTGAGCCGGGAACTGGCCGAGCGCATGGTTGCGCTGGAGCAGCAGGCGCACGAACTGGCGGGCCAGCCCTTCAACATCGGCTCGCCCAAGCAGATCGGCGAGGTGCTGTTCGGCAAGCTCGGGCTGCCGGTGAAGAAGCGCACCGCCAGCGGCGCGCCCAGCACCGACGAGGAGGTGCTGCAGGAACTCGCCGCCGACTATCCGCTGCCCGCGCGCATCCTCGAGCACCGCGGTCTGGCCAAGCTCAAGGGCACCTACACCGACAAGCTGCCGCTGATGGTCAACCCGGCCACCGGCCGGGTGCACACCAACTATGCGCAGGCGGTGGCCGTCACCGGCCGGCTGGCCAGCAACGAGCCCAACCTGCAGAACATCCCGATCCGCACGCCGGAGGGCCGGCGTGTGCGCGAGGCCTTCGTCGCCGCACCGGGTCACCGCATCGTCAGCGCCGACTACTCGCAGATCGAGTTGCGCATCATGGCCCACCTCAGCGGCGACGAGGGCATGCGCCGGGCCTTCGCCCAGGGCGAGGACATCCACCGCGCCACTGCGGCCGAGGTCTTCGGGCTGGACGCGCGCGAGGTCACGAGCGAGCAGCGGCGCTACGCCAAGACCATCAACTTCGGCCTGATCTACGGCATGGGCGCCTACGGGCTGGCGCAGAGCCTGGGGATCGAGCAGAAGGCCGCGCGCGACTACATCGACCGCTACTTCTCGCGCTTTGCCGGCGTGCGCCGCTACATGGAGCAGACCAAGGCGCGCGCGGCCGAGCAGGGCTATGTGGAGACGGTCTTCGGCCGACGCCTGTACCTGCCGGAAATCCGCGGGGGCAGCGGCCCGCGGCGCAGCGGCGCCGAGCGCCAGGCGATCAACGCCCCGATGCAGGGCACGGCCGCCGACCTGATCAAGCTGGCGATGATCGCGGTGCAGGACGCGCTCGACCGCGAGCAGCGCGCCACGAAGATGATCATGCAGGTGCACGACGAACTGGTCTTCGAGGCGCCGCTGGACGAGGTGGACTGGGTGCGCGAGGCCGTGCCGCGTCTGATGGCGGGCGTGGCCGACCTGAGCGTGCCGCTGCTGGCCGAGGTCGGCGTGGGGGACAACTGGGACGAGGCGCACTGAACAGACCGGACCTGCGGGCGCGGCACGCCGGTCGCATCGGGTATCGCACAAGCATCGACCGCGATGTCTGCGATCGCCACGAGGGCTGCCTTGCCACCGGTCTGCCGCAGTTGTCCCCGTGCCGTGATCGGATGGCGCCCTGTCCGTAGACTCGCGCCCGTTCGATCCACCTGCGCCCACGGAGGCTTGCAATGCTGAAGGAAGAATTCGACACCCTGGTGCCGTCCGGCGGGCTGAGCCGCCGCGGCTTCACCCGTACCGCGCTCGGCGCCGGCTTCGCGGCGGCAGCCCTGCCCGTGGTCGGGCAGACGACGATCAAGACCGACAGCCAGGGGCTGGTGGTCGGCGAGGTCGACATCGCTGTCGGCGACTTCCGCATGCCGGCCTACCGGGCGGCGCCCGCTGGCCGCGCCGGCGCTCCGGTCGTGCTGGTGATCAGCGAGATCTTCGGTGTGCACGAGCACATCGCCGACATCGCCCGGCGCTTCGCGAAGCTGGGCTACTTCGCCATCGCGCCCGAACTGTTCGCGCGTCAGGGCGATCCGCAGTCCTACGGCGAGATCGGCAAGCTCATCGCCGAAGTCGTCTCCAAGGTGCCCGACGCGCAGGTCATGCGCGATCTGGACGCCTGCGTGGCGTGGGCAGCCGGGCAGGGCGCGGACACCACGCGTGTGGGCATCACCGGCTTCTGCTGGGGCGGCCGGGTCGTCTGGCTGTACGCGGCCCACAGCCCGGCCGTGCGCGCCGGCGTGGCCTGGTACGGGCGGCTCGTCGGACAGTCCAGCGCGCTGGCGCCGACGAACCCGGTGGATGTCGTCGGGGCGATGAAGGCGCCGGTGCTGGGCCTGTACGGCGGCAAGGACACCGGCATCCCGCTCGACACGGTCGAGCGGATGAAGGCGGCGCTGGCCGGGGGCAGCGAGGCCGCGCGGCGCAGCGCCTTCCACGTCTACCCCGACGCGCCGCACGCCTTTCACGCCGACTACCGCCCGAGTTATCGCAAGGAGGCGGCCGAGGACGGCTGGCGCCGGTGCCTGGAGTGGTTCAAGGCGCAGGGCGTCTGAAGGCCTGCGGGTCTTTCGAGGGCTTCATCGGCCACGGTTCAGGCCCGGCATCGCCCGCCCCGGGCTGCGCGCTCAACGCACGACCAGGACCGGCAGCGTCCCGTGCGTGAGCACCTTCTGCGTCTCACTGCCCAGCAGCAGTGCGTTCAGGCCGCGGCGGCCGTGCGAGGCCATCACGATCAGGTCGCAGGCCTGATCCTTGGCGTGGGCCAGGATGGCCTCCCAGGGATGCAGTGATTCGACCGTCGCACCCTCGGACTTGACGCCGGCGGCCCCCATGGCCTGGGCCGCCGAGTCGACGCGTCCGCGCGCGATCCTCTCCTGCGCATCGTAGAACTCCTGCGGCGGAACCGGCTGCATCTCGGAGATGGCGCTGTACGGGAAGGGTTCCTTCACGCTGAGCACGCGGGCCTCGGCGCCGAGCAGTCGGGCGAGCGAGGCAGCCGCCTCGACGGCCTTGGTCGAGAGCTCCGAACCGTCGGTGGGCACGAGGATACGCTTGTACATCTGGACTCCTTGAAGTTCGACGAGCCCGCGGAAATCGTCGGGCTCGGTCGGGAGTCTGCGCAAGATCGACGTCGGCTGGGTTGACCGCGATCAACCGCCTCTGGGGCGACCGCGCTAGGGGGCGCGATGCGGCGCGATGCGGCACCCGGCCGCACCAGGCGGCACCAGGCCGCACTAGGCGGCGTCTTCCGTCATCACACGGCGGTACCACTCGTGGAAGTGCTGCATGCCGTCCTCCATCGGGCTCTGGTAGGGCCCGGCGTCGTCGTCACCACGCAGCAGCAGGGCCTGGCGGCCCGCGTCCATGCGCTCGGCAATCTCGTCGTCCTCGACCATGGTCTCCGTATAGGCGGCCTGCTGCGCCTGGATGAACTCGGGCTCGAACGCGACCACCTCTTCAGGGTAGAAGAATTCGATGAGGTTCAAGGTCTTGCGCGGGCCTTGCGGGAACAGTGAGGAGACGACCAGCACCTGCGGGTATGCCTCGACCATGACGGTCGGGTACAGGGTCAGCCACACGGCGCCAAAGGCGGGATCCCGTCCTTCGTGGCGGTCGATCACGGCCCGGTGCCACTGCTTGTACACGTCCGAACCGGGCCGGTGCAGGTGCTGATGAATGCCCACCGTCTGGACGGAGAAGTGCTTGTCGAACTCCCACTGCAGGTCGTCGCACTCGACGAAGCCCCCCAGGCCCGGGTGGAAGGGCACGACGTGGTAGTCCTCGAGGTAGACCTCGATGAAAGTCTTCCAGTTGTATGCGCACTCGTGGAGTTGCGAGGAGTGGAAGACATAGCCGTCGAAGGACAGCGAGGCCGCGGCCTGCATGTTGCCGAGCTGCGCCGCCACGGAGGGCCCCCCGGGTGGCCGCTCGAAGAGCAGGCCGTTCCAGTCTTCGACCGGCCACTGGCGCAGGTGCAGGCAGGGATCCTGCTCGAAATGCGGCGCGCCGACGAGTTGCCCGTCCAGCGCGTAGGTCCAGCGGTGCAGGGGGCACACGATGTGAGAACCGGTCCGACCGCGGCCCTGCAGCATGACCGCCTGCCGGTGACGGCAGACGTTCGACACCAGACGCACCCGATCGCGATCGCGCATCAAGACACGCCCGTTGGCTTCCTGGGCGAGCGCCTGGAAATCCCCCTGCTCGGCCACACTCAGTGCGTGGCCGAGGTAGGTGGGTGTCTTCTGGAAGATGAGCGCCTTCTCGCGCCGATGAAGCTCATCGTCGAAATAGGCGGCTGCCGGAAGTTGGGAGCGGCTGCGCTCCAGAGCTCGGAGACTGAGGCTCAGGTCGGACATGATCCAGGGGATCTCCATGAACAGGATGTCAAACCCCCACCCGGAGGCCCTGCGGGTGAGTTTGTCGGGGTCTGCGGGGTATGCGCCGCAGCCCGTCGCGATAAAGCGAGGATTCTAGCCGGGGCCCCTTTGTCGAGCTTGTCGTGGGCGAACGCCTAGAATCAACGCCTTCCCTGACGCCGTGCGCCCGATGCCACCACCCGATCCCGCCGAGACGCCAGCCGAGATCCTTGGCGAGCCACAGAGCTACGAGTCCGCCGTGGCCGAGCTCGAGCGTCTGGTCGGCGCGATGGAGTCGGGGCGGATGCCGCTGGACCAGTTGCTGCAAGGCTATCGGCGCGGCGCGCAACTGCTGCAGTACTGCCGCGAGCGCCTGCAGCAGGTCGAGGACCAGGTCAAGGTGCTCGAGGAAGGGCAGTTGACGGCCCTGGAGGCGTCGTGAGCGGCCCGGGGTCTGACACCTGGGCCGGCCGAGCGCTCGCCGAGGTCGAGGCGGCGCTGGAGCGCTGGGTCCCGTCTGACGCACCCGGCGGCCTCGGCGAGGCCATGCGCTACGGCGTGCTGGAGGGCGGCAAGCGCCTGCGCGCACTGCTGGTGCTGGCCGCCTGCGACGCAGTCGCAGGTTCGCGCGCGGCGGCGATGCGGGCTGCCGCGGCGGTCGAGCTGATCCACGCCTACTCGCTGATCCACGACGACATGCCCTGCATGGACAACGACGTGCTGCGCCGTGGCAAACCCACGGTGCACGTGCGCTACGGCGAGGCGCAGGCCATGCTCGCCGGGGACGCCATGCAGGCGCTGGCCTTCGAGGTTCTGACACCCTCGGACGGCGAGGTCGCGGTCGATGTCCAGGCGCGCCTGTGTGCCCTCCTGGCCCGTGCTGCCGGGCACTCGGGCATGGCCGGCGGCCAGGCCATCGATCTGGCCAGTGTCGGACGCACGCTGACCGAAGAAGCGCTGCGCGACATGCACCGCCGCAAGACCGGTGCACTGCTCAGTGCCAGCGTCCTGATGGGTGCGGCGTGCGGCACGCCGACGCGCAGGGCGCAGCAGGCGCTGGCGACCTACGGCGACGCGCTGGGCCTGGCGTTCCAGGTGGTCGACGACATCCTCGACGTGACACAGGCCTCCGAGGTGCTCGGCAAGACCGCCGGCAAGGACGAGGAGCAGCACAAGCCCACCTATGTGTCCGTCCTGGGGCTCGACGAGGCGCGGGCGCTGGCCGGTCGCCTGCGGGCGCAGGCGCTCGACGCGATCAGGGACGCCGGCCTGGACTCGGCCGAGGCCTTGTGCATGCTCGCCGACCGCGTCGTCGAACGCTCGCACTGACGAATCGTCGCACTCCCATGTCCTCAGCCCTGCCCCTGCTGTCGCAGATCGAGACCCCCGCCGATCTTCGCCGCCTGCCCCGCACCCAGTTGCGCCAGGTGGCCGACGAGGTGCGGCAGGCCGTGGTCGACACCGTCAGCCAGACCGGCGGGCATTTCGGCAGCAACCTCGGGAGTGTCGAGCTCACCGTGGCGCTGCACTACGTCTTCGACACGCCGCACGACCGCCTGGTGTGGGATGTCGGGCACCAGACCTACCCGCACAAGATCCTGACCGGTCGACGTTCGCGCATGCACACGCTGCGTCAGCTCGGCGGCGTCAGCGGCTTTCCCCGTCGCGAGGAGAGCGAGTACGACACCTTCGGCGTCGGGCACAGCTCGACCTCGATCTCGGCGGCGTTGGGCATGGCGCGCGCAGCGCAGATCCTCGGCGAGCGTCGGCATGTCGTGGCCGTGATCGGCGACGGCGCGATGACCGCCGGCATGGCCTTCGAAGCCATGAACAACGCCGGGGATCCGCACGAGGGCCGGCTGCCCGACATGCTGGTGGTGCTCAACGACAACGACATGTCGATCAGCCCACCCGTGGGGGCGCTGAACAAGTATCTGGCGCGCCTGATGAGCGGCAAGTTCTACGCCGCCGCGCGCGAGGGCGCCAAGAACGTGCTGCGCAATGCGCCGCCGCTGTTCGAGCTGGCGCGGCGCTTCGAGGAGCACGCCAAGGGCATGGTCGTGCCGGGCACGATCTTCGAGGAGTTCGGCTTCAACTACGTCGGGCCCATCGACGGCCACGACCTCGACGCGCTCGTGCCCACGCTGGAGAACCTGCGCGACAAACGCGGGCCGCAGTTCCTGCACGTGGTCACCAAGAAGGGCTTCGGCTACGGCCTGGCCGAGGCCGACCCGGTCAAGTACCACGCCGCCTCTGGCAGGTTCGATCCGGCGCAGGGCTTCCCCAAGAGCGCGCCGGGCAAGCCGACCTTCACCCAGATCTTCGGCCAGTGGCTGTGCGACATGGCCGAGGCCGATGAGCGCCTGGTGGCCATCACGCCGGCCATGCGCGAGGGTTCGGGCATGGTCGAGTTCCATCGCCGCTTCCCGCGGCGCTACTTCGACGTCGGCATCGCCGAGCAGCACGCGGTGACCTTCGCCGCCGGTCTGGCCTGCGAGAAGCTCAAGCCGGTGGTGGCCATCTACTCCACGTTCCTGCAGCGCGGATACGACCAGCTGATCCACGATGTGGCGATCCAGAACCTGCCGGTGATGTTCGCGCTCGATCGTGCCGGTCTGGTCGGGGCCGATGGCGCCACGCATGCGGGAGCCTTCGACATCCCCTACATCCGTTGCGTGCCGAACATGGCGCTGATCGCGCCATCGGACGAGGACCAGTGCCGCATGGCGTTGACGGCGGCCTTCCATCACCACGGCCCGGTGGCGGTGCGCTATCCGCGCGGTGCCGGTGTCGGTGCGACGACCCAGTCGGCGCTGGTGCCGCTGCCATGGGGGCGTGGCGAGGTCCGGCGCCAGGGCCGGCGCATCGCCGTGCTGGCGTTCGGGACCTTGCTGCACCCGGCACTGGCGGCGGCACAGGCGCTGGACGCGACCGTGGCCGACATGAAGTTCGTCAAGCCGCTGGACGTCGACCTGGTGCTGCAACTCGCGCGTACCCACGAGGCCCTCGTCACGGTCGAGGAAGGTGTGGTGATGGGTGGGGCCGGCAGCGCCGTGGCCGAAGCGCTGGCCGATGCCGGTCTGGCGCTGCCGCTGCTGCACCTGGGCCTGCCGGACCACTTCATCGAGCATGGCGACCCGGGCAAGCTGCTCAGCGGCTGCGGGCTCGACGCGGCGGGGATCCAGCGCTCGATCGCCACGCGGTTCGGCACTGACGCCGCCGCTCCCCCCGGGTCTGCCGTCGCTGAAGGCTGACCCGATCGGCCCGAGGCCGGGATCAGGTCGATTGAACCCTGTCATCCACCCGTTCGAACGCCCCGTGGCGCGCCCGGTGCCAGGATCGCCCTCATGACCAACCTGACTGACGCCCTTCACATCCCTGACACGCAGGGCTCGCCCGATCACCGCAAACTGGCGATCCAGCGCGTGGGCATCCGGGATGTGCGCTACCCCTTGCGCCTGCGCGTGGCCGGCGAGGTGCAGAGCACGGCGGCGCTGTGGTCGCTGGACGTCGCCCTGCCGGCCGAGCGCAAGGGCACGCACATGTCGCGCTTCATCGCCTGGCTCGACGCGCTGGATGAACCGCTGGACGCGGCGGTGCTGGCGCAGCGGCATGCCGAGATGCTGCAGCGCCTGGAGGCGCAGGAGGGCCGCATCGAGGCCGCCTTCAGCTTCTTCCTGCGCAAGCGCGCCCCTGTCTCCGGCTTGTCGAGCCTGCTCGACTACGAGGGCCGCTGGATTGTCGAGACGCGAGCCGGCCGCACCACGGTGTGGATGGAGGTCGGCGTGCCGGTGAAGACGCTGTGCCCGTGCTCGAAGGAGATCTCGGACTACGGCGCGCACAACCAGCGCTCGCGCGTGACCCTGCGCATCGAGCCCGTCCAGCCGCTGCCCTTGCATGAGTTGGTGCGATTTGCCGAAGACAGCGCCTCCAGCGAGATCTGGCCCATGCTCAAGCGCGCCGACGAGAAGTGGGTCACCGAGCGCGCCTACGAGAACCCAAAATTCGTCGAGGACCTGGTGCGCGACGTCGCCCTGCGCCTCGAGGCCGATGCGCGCGTGGGACGTTACCGGGTGGACGTCGAGAACTTCGAGTCCATCCACAACCACAGCGCCTACGCCCGGATCGAGCGGTCTTGAACGTGCAGGGGCAATGCTCGGGGTTCGCGCGCGTGCGGGGCTCTCGGGGCCTTCGACACGTGCGGGAGGTTCCGGAATGTCCTGATGTTCAGGACGTTCGGGACGTTCGGGATGTCCGGAACGTCCATGCCCGCCGGGGTCGGCCCCGCTGATCTGCCGCAGGGCGGTGCCATGAGCAATGCCTTGCGCGGCGTGCGGGTGCTGGAGGACCCGGTGGCGGCGCGCCGCGCCGACCCGGATCTGCTGTCGCTCGCCTTGATGGACGCGCGCAATCGCACGCTGCGCTGGCTCTCGGTCTTCGAGACAAGTGGCGCGTGGGCACCCGGCCCCGACGCCGACACCGGGTACCCGATCAGGCCCTGGCGCTGCATCGGCCGTGCCGGTTGGTTCCAGGAGCACTGGATCGCGCGCCACGTGCAGCGTCATCGCGGCGAGGCGGCCGACCCCGCCGCGCCGCGCCTGCCGTCGATCGACCCGATGGCCGACCGCTGGTTCGGCCCGGCGGAGGCTGCGGCGTCCGGTCCTTCGGCGTCGCGTGTGCGGCGGGACACTGCCGTGCCGGATCTCGCCGAGGTTCGGCGCTATCTGGCGGACACCCTCGAGACGACACTGGAACTGCTGTCGACCAGCGCGGGCGACGATGCGTCGCTGCACTTTTTCCGCCTGGCGCTGATGCACGAGGATCGCCTGTCCGAGCGGCTGGCCGAGGCGGCCCAGTGGCTCGGCGTCACCGTGCGCGATGACGACCCGGCGCCGGCGGGCCCGCCCGCGCGGATGCAGCGCGATCCGTTGCAGGTTGGCGCCGGTCCGGTGAGGCTGGGCGCATCGGCCGACGAGGGGCTGGTGCCGCCGATCGAACGCTGGGCGCACAGCGTGGACGTGCCGGCCTTCGAGGTCGATGCGCAGCCGGTGTGCTGGGCGCGATACAGCGAGTTCGTCGAGGACGGGGGATACGACGAGGCCCGCTGGTGGACCGCTTCAGGCTGGGCCTGGGTCCAGGCCCGGGGCCGGCGCGTGCCGCGTGGCACCGAGCAGATGCGCGGTGCCGTGATCGCGCAGCGCCGCGGGCAGATGCGACGCCTGCCCGCCACGCAGACCGCCGCCCACCTGACGCTGCACGAAGCCGAGGCCTGGTGTCGCTGGGCCGGCCGACGGCTGCCGACCGAGGCCGAGTGGGCTCGCGCGCGCGCCACGGCCGTGCACCGTGGCTGGGTCTGGGGCGACGTCTGGGAGTGGATGCTCGACGGCCCGCGAGCCTATCCGGGCGGGCAGGGGGTGCGCGTGGCCGGTTACTCGACGGTCGCTCCGCCCAGGGGCTGGGGCCTGCTGCGAGGAGGTGCCTCGGCCTGTACGCTGCCGCGCGCGGCGCACCCTGCCGTTCGGCGCGCCGCCGCGCCTGACCGTGACGACCTGTTCTGCGGGTTTCGCAGCTGTGCGCTGTGAGCCCCCGCCATCGCCCGGACAATCACGCTCGTCTGCGAAGGAGAGTTCCCGATGGTCCCGTTCGATTACCAGCGCCCCGGCAGTGTCCCGGCTGCATTGGCCGCCTGCGAGGGCGATGCCCGCTTCCTGGCCGGTGGCCAGAGCCTGGTGCAGGCCATGAAGCTGCGCATGTCGGCCTCGGAGCGGCTGGTCGACCTTGGCGGCATCGCCGCGCTGGCGGGCATCCGCGTCGAGGACGGCAGTGTGGTGATCGGGGCGATGACCCGCCATGCCGACGTCGCCGCATCGGCAACGGTTCGACAGCTGCTGCCAGGGCTGGCCGAGTTGGCCGATGGCATCGGTGACCCGGCCGTACGCGCCATGGGCACCCTGGGTGGTGCGCTGGCCAACGCCGACCCGGCGGCCTGCTACCCGGCCGCCGTGCTGGCGCTCGGGGCGACGGTGCGCACCGACCGGCGCGCAATCGATGCCGCCGACTTCTTCACCGGGGTCTACCAGACGGCGCTCGAACCCGGGGAACTGATCACCGAAGTTGCCTTTCCCGTCGTGCCGCGCAGCGCCTACGCCAAGTTGCGCCAGCCGGCGTCGCGTTTCGCGCTGGTGGGCGTGTTCGTCGCCCAGGGCCCCGCTGGCGTTCGCGTGGCAGTGACCGGTGCTGCGGCCTGCGTGCGGCGTGAGGCCGCGCTCGAGGCGGCGCTCGAGGCCTCGTTCAGCGCCGAGGCGGCGCGTCAGGTGCGGGTGAGCGACGAGGATCTGTCGTCCGACCTGCACGCCAGCGCCGGCTATCGCGCGGCGATGATCCCGGCCATGGCCGCCCGGGCGGTCGAGCAGGCCCTCACGCGGTGAGCTGAGGCGGGCTGTCGGGGCTGTCGGCGCGATCGCGCCGGCGGCCGCGCCATTGGTGCGACCACGGGCGGCCGTCGGGATCCGGGGTCGGGGTCAAGGTCGGAGTTTCGGGGACAGGGCCGGGATCGGCCCGTCAGCCCATCATGCGCTGCGGCAGTGCAGTGACCAGCCCCGGGAAGAGGTAGATCAGCCCGGCGGCGGCGATCATCAGACAGAAGAAGGGCAGCGTCACGCGCGCGATCCAGGCGATGTCGCGCCGCGTCATGCCCTGCATGACGAAGAGGTTGAAGCCCACCGGCGGCGTGATCTGCGCCGCCTCGACGACGATGACGATGAAGATCCCGAACCACACCGGGTCGATGCCCGCGCCGACCACCGTGGGCATGATCACGCCCATCGTCAGCACCACCATCGAGATGCCGTCGAGGAAGCAGCCCAGCAGCAGGTAGAAGGCCATCAGCGCAAGCAGCAACTCGAACTGCGACAGGCCGAGCGAGGCGATCCACTCCGCCAGGTGTCTGGGCAGGCCGATGTAGCCCATGCTCAGCGTCAGGAAGGCCGCGCCGGCCAGGATCAGCGCGATCATGCAGTACAGCCGGGTGCCGCCCAGCAGGGACTCCTTGAAGGTCTGCCAGGTCAGCGAACCCTGCGCCGCGGAGATGACCAGTGCCCCGACGACGCCCACGGCCGCCGCCTCGGTGGCGGTGGCCACGCCGGTGTAGATGCTGCCGAGCACCGCGCCGATGAGCAGGATCACCGGCAGGAGGTGCCTGGACTGGCGGATCTTCTCGGACAGCGTCATGCGCTCGTCGGCCGGCGGCACCTTGTCCGGGTTGCGCCAGGCCCAGAGCATCAGATAGCCCGAGAACAGGCCTGCGAGCAGGATGCCCGGCAGGATGCCGGCAATGAACAAGCGTGCGATCGATACCTCGGCCGCCACGCCGTAGACGATCATGATGATAGACGGCGGGATCAGCAGGCCCAGCGTGCCCGCGCCGGCGAGAGAGCCGATGGCGATGCTGTCGGGATAGCCTCGCTGCTTCAGCTCGGGCAGGCTCATCTTGCCGATCGTCGCGCAGGTGGCCGCGCTGGAACCCGACACGGCAGCGAAGATCGCGCATCCGGCGATGTTGACGTGCAGCAGTCGCCCGGGCAGTGACTGCATCCACGGCGCCAGTCCTCGGAACATGTCCTGGCTGAGCCGCGTGCGGAACAGGATCTCGCCCATCCAGACGAACAGCGGCAGCGCCGTGAGTGTCCAGCTCGATGCCGACCCCCAGATCGTCACCGCCATCGCGTCGCCTGCCGGGCGCGAACTGAAGAGTTGCATGCCGATCCAGGCCACGCCGGACAGCGTCAAACCGATCCATACCCCGCTGCCCAGGATGAGGAACAGCGACGCGACGAGCAGGGCGGTGATGGCGAGATCGGACATGCGAGACAGGGCTACTCGTTGCGGGCGGCACCATCGGTGGCCGGCACGCGACGGCGCCCCCGCAACTCCAGGACGAATTCATCGATGAAGGCCACCAGCAGGATCAGGTTGCCGATGGCCATCGACAGCTGCGGGATCCACAGCGGCGTGGCGTCGTTGCCGGTGGAGATGTCATCGAAGAGGTGAGACTGCCAGGACAGTCGCACCGAGTACCAGGCGCCCAGCGCCGCCAGGAAAGTGGCAGCGCCCAGGGCCCAGACCTCCATGACGCGGCGCGCGCGCCCCCGCAGTGCGTTGATCACCAGTGTCACGCGGATATGCTCCTGACGCTTGAGCGTGTGCGCGAGCGCCAGGAAGCCGGCCGCGGCCATCAGGTAGCCGGCATAGGCATCGGTGCCAGGGACGTGGAAGTGCGCCAGCCGGCTGACGATGGACAGCAGCACCATCACCAGCAGGCCGATCATGCACAGTGCGGCCAGCCAGGCCGCGCCGTCGTACAGGGCATCCAGGGACTTGCGCAGCATCCGGGCTCCCGCAGCTCAGGCCGTCGAACGCTTACTTGCGATAAGCGTCGATGATGGCCTGGCCCTCTGCACCGGCCTTGGACAGCCACTCCTTGAGCATGACCTCACCCACCTGCTTCAGGTCGGCCTTGAGCTGGGCCGACGGCTCGAAGATGTTCATGCCGTTGGCGCGCAGCTTGTCCAGGCTGTCCTTGTTGGTGAACTTGCTGGCCTCCAGGCCGCGCGCCTCGGCGGTGGCGGCCGCCTGCAGCACCGCGTCCTGCGTGGCCTTGTCCAGTGCCTCGAAGGCCCGCTTGTTGACGATGACGGCATTCTTCGGCAGCCAGGCCTGGGTGTCGTACCAGTACTTGATGTGCTCGTAGGTCTTGGTGTCGAAGCCGGTGGAGCCGGAGGACATATAGGACTGCACCACGCCGGTGGCCATGGCCTGGCTCAGTTCGGCGGCCTGCACCGTCACCGGCTGGGCACCGACCAGTTCCGCGATGCGGGCAGTGGCCGGGCTGTAGGCGCGCCATTTCACACCCTTGAGGTCGGCCGCGGCGTTGATCGGCTTGTTGACGTAGATCCCCTGCGGCGGCCACGGCACGGCGTACAGCAACTTCATGCCCTGGCTGTCGAGCTTCTTGTCGAGGAAGGGACGCTGCGCCTGGTACAGCTTCATCGCCGTGTCGTAACTGTCGGCGAGGAAGGGAATGCCGTCGATGCCGAAGGGCTGCCACTCGTTCTGGAAATTGACGAGCAGGATCTCGCCGATCTGAGCTTGCCCGCCCTGAACGGCGCGCTTGATCTCGGGCGCCTTGAACAGTGACGCGTTGGCGTGCACGGTGATCTTCAGCTTGCCGCCTGAAGCCTTCTCGACGTCGTCAGCGAAACGCTGCAGGTTGACACTGTGGAAATTGGTGGCCGGATAGGCTGCCGGCAAGTCCCACTTGACCTGGGCCGCAGCCGTGCCGCAGAGTCCGGAAAGCGCCAGCGCCGCAGCGGCACCGAGCAGGGCAGGATGGAAACGCATGTGAATGACCTCCGTAGACGCGTCGCTGGATGAGGCGCAAGGCCTGCGCCAGCGGGTAGCATAGTCCGTGCCACGGGCTTCGCTTCTCGGGGCTTTCCCCCAAGACCAGCCCTCGGAGCCCTCGATCCATGCTCGGACTGCTGATGCTCGACACCCGTTTTCCGCGGCCACCCGGTGACGTCGGGCACCCGGCGACCTTCGGCTTTCCCGTGCGGCGGCGCGTGGTCGAGGGGGCGGCCCCAGGCCGGGTGGTGCGCGGGGCCGCCGAGGATCGCGAGATGCTGGCGCGGTTCGTCGCGGCCGAGCGCGGGCTCGTGGCGGAGGGCGCGACGGCGATCAGCACCAGTTGCGGCTTCCTGGCTCGCTGGCAGCGCGAACTCCAGGCTGCGCTGCCCGTTCCGGTATGGACTTCCGCATTGCTCGAATTGCAGGAGCTCGCCCCCCGGCGCTGCGGTGTCATCACCATCGAAGCGTCCTCGCTGACGGCAGCCCACTTCCTGGCTGTGGGCGCCGATCCGGCCACGCCGGTGGAGGGCATCACCCCGGGGTCGCCGCTGCACCGCACGCTGCTGGAGGACCGGCCCGAGCTCGACGAGGTCGACGCGCGCGCGCAGGTGCTGGCCGCAGGCCGGCGGCTGCTGGCGCGCGAGCCTGCGTTGCAGGCCCTGGTGCTGGAATGCACCAACCTGCCGCCTTATGCGGCGGCGCTGCGCGCGGCCACGGGGCTGCCGGTGCACGACATCGTGAGCCTGCTGAATGCGCGGATGCCGATGCTGGTGGCGGGAACGGCCTGCACGACACCGGATGGCGCGCTGCGATGAACCTGCGCTTCGTCGAGGCCTTCTACTGGGCGGTGACGCTTTCCAGCATCACGCGCGCGGCCGACAAGCTCTTCGTCACGCAGTCGGCCTTGTCCAGCCGCATCGCCGCGCTCGAGGAAGAACTGGGCGTGCTGCTGCTGGACCGCCGTGACAAGCAGTTCCGGCTCACGATCGCCGGGGCGCGCTTCCACCGCCACGCCGAGAAGCTGCTGAATCTGCAGCGCGAGATCCGTGCCGAGTTCGGCGCGGCGCCGGGCGCGGAAGCGCGCGACGCGCTGCTGCGCGTCGGGGTGATCGAATCGGTGCTCCATTCCTGGCTGGTCGAGTGGGTGCAGGTGCTGCGACGCGAGCAGCCGGCACTGCAACTGGACCTCACGGTGGAAACCAGCGCTGTCCTCCTGGACCAGATGCGGCGCGGCGCGCTGGACCTGACCGTGGCGGTGCTGCCGTTGCAGGGCGAGGGCATCGACAGCCGTGCCTTGGCACCGATGCCCATGGTCTTCGTCGGCTCGCGTCCGGCCCCGCGTCGCGCCCGGGCGACGCTGGCCGACGTGGCCGGCGCTCACGAACTGCTGACCTTCCAGCGCGCCTCGCAACCCTACGTGGCGCTGCTGGAGGCCTGCCGAGTCGCAGGCATCGACAGCCCGCGCGTGCACGCGATCTCGTCGATCTCGGCCATGCTGGAGCTTGCGGAACAAGGCTTCGGGGTGGCGACGCTGCCGGCGGCGGCGGTTCGGCGCCTGGCCGCTCAGCGGCCGCTGGCGGTGTGGCCCGTGGAAGTGCAGTTGCCGCCGTTGCCCATCCACCTGAGCTGGCGCGACGACCCGGCCAGCCCCATCGTCGGCCGTGCGGTCGCCTCGCTGCGCGACTTCACGGCGCGCTGGGCCCTGAGCCAGCCCGGCGCCACCGGGCGCAGCCTTTCATCGAAAAAATCGATGACGAGATAGAAAAACTTCTCGTTTGCCCTCCGGGCGCGCGCTTCACAGAATCGCGGCCCATGTCCACACCGATCCCCAACCTTCCCGAGCCGACGGCGTCCCCCGCGCGGTGGCGCGCGGCCTTCCGCGCCGGCGCCACGGTCGCGCACACCAGCGGACTCGCCGATCGTCACGTCCAGGGCAATGTGGTGATCCTGCCGCGTGACTGGGCGGGCGACTTCCTGCGCTATTGCCAACGCAACCCCAAGCCCTGCCCGCTGCTGGCCGTGGGCGATCCGGGGGATCCGGCGCTGCCGGCGCTCGGCGATGGCATCGACATCCGCAGCGACGTGCCTCGCTACCGCGTCTGGCGCGACGGCCGACTGGTCGACGAGCCCAGCGACATCTCGCGTTTGTGGCGCGATGACCTGGTGGTCTTCGTCATCGGCTGCTCCTTCAGTTTCGAGCAGGCGCTGCTCGACGCGGGGATCGCTCTGCGCCACGTCGAGCAGCGACGCAACGTCGCGATGTTCCGCACCACGCTGCCGACCACGTCCGCCGGCCCCTTCAGCGGCCCCATGGTGGTGACCATGCGCCCGCTGCGCGCCGCCGATGCGATCCGCGCGGTGCAGATCACCTCGCGCTACCCGGCGGTGCACGGTGCCCCGGTGCACCTGGGCGACCCGGCACTGATCGGCATCGCCGACCTGCAGCGCCCCGACTACGGCGATGCAGTCGAGGTCCGCGTCGACGAGGTGCCTGTGTTCTGGGCCTGCGGGGTCACGCCGCAGGCGGCACTGCTGCAGGCACGCCCGCCGCTGGCGATCACGCATGCGCCGGGCGCGATGCTGATCACCGACCGCCTGAACCACGAGCTCGCGGCGTTCTGAATCCGCCGAGGCGCGCCCGGAGCCTGCCGTACCCGAGGCCGCCTGCACCCAGCACAGAGATCCCCGTTCCCCTCCCACCCACCTGTTCCCCAAGGAGATCCGCATGAGACGACGTTTCCTCGCCGCCACCGCTGCCGCCGCGATCGCGCTGGCGGCACTGCCCGCCCAGGCGCAGACGCGCTGGGACCTGCCCTCGGGCTACGGCCCCAACACCTTCCAGGTGCAGAACCTGCAGTGGTTCGCCGACGAGGTCGAGCGCGCCACCACGGGGCGGTTGAAGATCACGCTGCACCCGGGGGCCAGCCTGTACAAGGCCAACGAGATCAAGCGCGCGGTGCAGACCGGGCAGACGCAGGCCGGCGAGTTCATCCTCTCGGGCTTCGCGAACGAGAACGCGCTGTTCGGCGTCGATGCCGTTCCCTTCCTGGCCACCACCTACGCGCAGGCGCGCAAGCTCGACCAGGTCTCCCGCGCGCCGCTGGAGCAACTGCTTGCCCGCCAGGGCATGCGCCTGCTGTACACCGTGCCCTGGCCGGGGCAGAGCCTGTACTCGAAGAAGCCGGTGTCGTCGCTGGCCGAACTGCGCGGCACCAAGATGCGCGCCTACAACCCGGCCACCACGCGCATCGCCGAGCTGGTGGGCGCGCAGCCGGTGACGATCCAGCTCGCCGAGCTGCCGCAGGCCCTGGCCACCGGCGGGATCGACAACTTCCTGACCAGCAGCGCCAGCGGCGTGGAGAGCAAGCTGCACGAGCAGGTGAAGTTCTTCTACGACGTCAACGCCTGGCTGCCGCGCAATGCGGTGGTCGTCAACGCACGGGCCTTCGACGCGCTCGACGCCGCCACGCAGGCGGCGGTGCTGCGCGTGGCCGCCGCCGCCGGCGAGCGCGGCTGGCAGCTCAGCGAGCAGAAGGACGACGAGTTCCTGAAGGAGCTCGCAGTGCGCGGGATGACGGTGGATCGCAGCGGTGAGCGTCTGAAGGCCGAGTTGCGCCCCATCGGTGAGCGCATGACTGCCGAATGGCTGCGCCAGTCCGGCCCCGAGGGCCAGGCCATCATCGACGCCTACCGGCGCTGAGCCCTCGCCAGGACGCCGCACCATGGACACGCTCAGGCCCTGGCTGGACCGCTGCTATGCGCTGCTGATGGCCGGCTCCGCCGCGGCCATGGTCGCGGCCTTCGCGGCCGTGATCCTGGGGGTGGCCGACCGGCAGTTCGCCTGGGGGCTGCGTGGGCTCGATGCCTACGCCGGTTATGCGATCGCGGCAGCGCTCTTCCTCGCGCTGCCGCGAACGTTGCAGCGGGGTGAGCATCTGCGGGTGACCCTGCTGCTGCACCGGCTGCCGGCGCGCTGGCGGGCCAGGGTGGAGGGGCTGTGCCTGGCGGCCGGGCTCGGTGTCAGCTTCGGACTGGCCTTCTTCACGCTGAGGCTGGTGTGGGTGTCCTGGGTCACGCACGACGTCTCGCCCGGCTCGGATGCCACCCCGCTGTGGCTGCCCCAGGTCACGATGGCACTGGGTTGCGTCGGCCTGGCGCTGGCTTTCGCCGATGCCTGCGCCTGCCGCCTGGCGGGTCGCCCCTTTCACACCGACGCCCCAGGCCCGTCTGGCCAGACGCGGAGCGAGTGATGGACATCGTAGCGTCCGGTCTGCTCATCGCGCTGCTCCTGGCGGTGCTGGCCTCGGGCTTCTGGATCGGGCTGGCGCTCCTGGGTGTGGCGGCCTTCGCGTTGCAGACCTTCACATCTCGCCCGGTGGGCGACAGCATGGTCTTCACCATCTGGGGCAGCACCAGCAGCTGGACATTGACCGCACTGCCGCTGTTCCTGTGGATGGGCGAGATCCTGTTCCGCTCGCGCCTGACGGCTGACCTGTTCAAGGGGCTTGCGCCCTGGCTCAACCACCTGCCCGGGCGGCTGTTGCACACCAACGTCGTGGGCTGCGGCATCTTCGCCGCCGTGTCGGGGTCAAGCGCCGCCACGTGCGCCACCATCGGCCGCATCACGCTGCCCGAGTTGAAGGCGCGCGGCTATCCCGATCGCATCGCGCTGGGCTCGCTGGCGGGTGCCGGCACCTTCGGGCTGCTGATCCCGCCGTCGATCATCATGATCGTCTACGCCGTGGCCACCGACGTCTCGATCGCCAAGCTCTTCGTCGCCGGTGCGGTGCCCGGTTTGATGCTGATGGCGCTGTACTCGAGCTACATCGCCTGGTGGGCGCTTCGGCACCCCGGGCAGGTGCCTGCGGCCGAGTCGGCCACGACGTTCGCGCAGAAGCTGCGCGCCGCGCGACACCTGATCCCGGTGCTGGCGCTGATCGGCCTGGTGATCGGCTCCATCTACAGCGGAGTGGCGACCGCCACCGAGTCGGCGGCGATGGGTGTGGCTGGCGCGCTGGCGCTAGGTGCACTCGACGGGAGCCTGACCCGGCGCAGTTTCGTCGAGGGGCTGACAGCCGCTTGCGGCGTCTACTGCATGATCGGTCTGATCCTCGCCGGCGCCTCCTTCCTGACGCTGGCGATGGGCTTCATCGGCCTGCCCAGGGAGGTCGCTGCCTTCATCGGCGGCCTGGGACTTCCGCCGTTCGGGTTGCTGGTGCTGCTGATGGTGTTCTTCATCGTGCTCGGCTGCTTCCTGGACGGCATCTCGATGGTGGTGTTGACGATGGCGGTGCTGGTGCCCACCGTGCAGGCCGCCGGCATCGACCTGCTCTGGTTCGGCATCTTCGTCGTGCTGGTGGTCGAGATGGCGCAGATCACACCGCCAGTGGGCTTCAACCTGTTCGTGCTGCAAGGGTTGACCGGGCGTGAGCTGACGTGGCTGGCGCGTGCCGCGCTGCCCTTCTTCGTCCTGCTGCTGGTGGCGGTGCTGCTGATCTACCTGTTCCCGCAGACCGTGCTCTGGCTGCCGAGCCTGATGTAGCGCGCGGGCGCGCCGCCGACGCCGGCGCGTGCAGTCCAGAATATCGCCGATGCGAGCCCATGACCCTGTCTATCCCTGCCTGTCCGTCGGCTGTCGTCTGCCCGCCCGACACGGAGCGTTGTCTTGACCGACGCGGGCCTGCTGGCCGCGAAACTCGTCCTGATCGCTGCCACGGTACTCACCGCTTCGATGGTGGCCGCGCGGTGGGGCCACGCGGCGGGCGGTTGGCTCGCCGGCCTGCCGATGATCGGCGGACCCATCGTCGGGCTGCTGATGGTGGACGTCGGTGCCGAGCATGGACGGCAGGCCTGCCTGGCGACACTGCGTTGCCACCCGGCGCTGGTGGCCTACCTGGTGAGCTATGCCTGGGCGGCGCGGCGCTGGTCGTGGCCGGCCTGCCTGGGATTGGCGCTGGGGGTCTTCTTCACCCTGGGCGGCGTGCTGATTGCGGTCGATGCGCCACAGTGGCTCGTCGTGCTGATGTCCGTGCTGGCGGTGGTGGCCGGCACGGGCGCGCTCGCCCGGCTGTCGACAGGCCTGGGCAGCGCCGGCCGGGTCGCCTTGCCGCGCGCCGAGTTGTGGGCCCGGGTGGGCGCCGCCGTGCTCATGGCGGCTCTCGTCATCGGGGGGTCGTCCACGCTTCCGCTGGCCCTGGCCGGCCTGCTGCTGGCCGTGCCGATCTCCGGGCTGATCCTGCCCAGTTTCACGCTGCCCCGCCATGGCGCGGCGGCCACGGTGGCCCTGCTGCGCGGCTTCACGGTCGGGCAGATCGGCTTTTCCGCCTTCTTCATCGTGTTGCTGGCGCTGCTGCCTCGGGTGCATGGCGGCCTGGCCTGGCTTTTGGCGATGCTGGCGGCCGCGGCCATGCCGGTGCTGGTGCAGCGGGTGCGCGCGGCGGCCGTCCGAGCGACCTGAGCGGCCCCGCATGCCTGTCTGCTCGAAAGGACTCCTGATGAACACCCCTGCATCCCGCTGGCAGTTCTGGATCGACCGGGGCGGCACCTTCACCGACCTGGTGGGCCGCGCGCCCGACGGCAGCTTGCACACCCTGAAGCTGCTGAGCGAGAACCCCGGGCACTATGCCGACGCCGCGGTGGAAGGCATCCGCCGCCTGCTCGGCCTGGGCCCGGGCGAGGCGGTGACCCCGGCGCAGGTGGAGTGCGTGAAGATGGGCACGACGGTGGCCACGAACGCGCTGCTGGAGCGCAAGGGCGAGCCCACGCTGCTGGTGACCACGCGCGGCTTCCGCGACGCGCTGCGCATCGCCTACCAGGCGCGGCCGCGCCTGTTCGACCGCCGCGTGGTGCTGCCCGAGCTGCTGTACGCGCGCGTCGTCGAGGCCGACGAGCGCGTGGGCGTCGACGGCGAGGTGCTCGCGCCTCTGGACGAGGCCGCGCTCGCGCGCGCGCTCGGCGAGGCGCACGCCGCCGGCCTGCGCGCCTGCGCCATCGTCTTCCTGCACGGCTGGCGGCACAGCGCGCACGAGCAGGCGGCGGCGCGGCTGGCGCGCGCGGCGGGCTTCGCGCAGGTCAGCGTCTCGCACGAGGTGAGCCCGCTGATGAAGTTCGTCTCGCGCGGCGACACCACCGTCGTCGATGCCTACCTCAGCCCCATCCTGCGGCGCTACGTCGACCAGGTGGCGCAGCAGATGCCCGGCGTGCCGCTGTACTTCATGCAGAGCTCGGGCGGCCTGACCGAGGCGCACCGCTTCCAGGGCAAGGACGCCATCCTCTCCGGGCCGGCCGGCGGCATCGTCGGCATGGTGCGCACCGCGGTGGCGGCGGGGCACGAGCGCGTGATCGGCTTCGACATGGGCGGCACCTCCACCGACGTGAGCCACTACGCCGGCGAGTTCGAGCGCGCCTTCGAGACCCAGGTGGCCGGCGTGCGCATGCGCGCGCCGATGATGAGCATGCACACCGTGGCCGCGGGCGGCGGCTCGGTGCTGCGCTTCGACGGCGCGCGCCTGCGCGTCGGCCCCGAGAGCGCGGGGGCCCATCCCGGGCCGGCGAGCTACCGCCGCGGCGGGCCGCTGGCAGTGACCGACGCCAACGTGATGCTCGGCCGCGTGCAGCCGGCGTGGTTCCCGAGCGTGTTCGGGCCCGGAGGCGACGAGCCGCTGGACCGCGACACCGTCGTCGCGCGCTTCGAGGCCCTGGCGGCCGAGGTGCGGCGCGCCAGCGGACGCGAGGCCACGCCCGAGGCGCTGGCCGCGGGCTTCCTGCGCATCGCGGTGCAGAACATGGCCAACGCGATCAAGCGCATTTCGGTGGCGCGCGGCTACGACGTCACGCGCTACACGCTGCAGTGCTTCGGCGGCGCGGGCGGGCAGCACGCCTGCGCCGTGGCCGACGCGCTGGGCATGACGCGCGTCTTCGTGCACCCGCTGGCGGGCGTGCTCTCGGCCTACGGGATGGGGCTGGCGGACCAGACGGCGATGCGCGAGGCCTCGGTGGAACTGCCGCTGGACGCGGCCGGTCTCGCCGCCGCCGCCAGCCGGGCTGCCGCGCTTGCCGAGGCGGCGTCGGCCGAACTGGGCGGCCAGGGCTACGACCCGGCCGCGGTGGAGCGCCGTCTGCGCATCCACCTGCGCTACCAGGGCACCGACACCGCGCTGGTCGTGCCGCTGGCCGACGAGGCCACGGTGCGCGCGGCCTTCGACGCCGCCTACCGCCAGCGCTTCGCCTTCCTGATGCCGGGCCGCGCCCTCGTGATCGAGGCCGTTTCGGCCGAGGCCGTGGGTCCTGGGGAGCGGCGGGAGGGGGTGTCGGCGACAGGCCCGGTGGCCTGCCCGGTCCCGGCCTCAGGTTCGGGATCACGATCGGGATCAGGCTCAGGCTCAGACTCAGACTCACGATCGGGATCGGGATCGGGATCGGGATCCGTTGCCGCCGCGCCTTCGGCATCGCTGCCCCGCGCCGGGGCATCCGCTCTGGGTGCGCACACTCCGCCGCCGGCCGACCGGGTGCGCATGTATGTCGAGCCCGACGACGGCGCGTCCGGCTGGGCCGAGGCCGGGTTGTGGGTGCGCGAGCGACTCGCCCCCGGCGCCTGCATCCCCGGGCCGGCCGTGATTGCGGAGAAGAACGCCACCACCGTGGTCGAGCCGGGCTGGCAGGCCCAGGTGCGCGAGGGCGGGGCGCTCGAGCTCGCCCGCGTGCGCCCGCGCGCCGCCCGCCAGGCCATCGGGACCGAGGCCGACCCGGTGATGCTGGAGGTCTTCAACAACCTGTTCATGAACATCGCCGAGCAGATGGGGCTGCGGCTGCAGAACACCGCCTACTCGGTCAACATCAAGGAGCGGCTGGACTTCTCCTGCGCCCTGTTCGATGCCCAGGGCCAGCTCATCGCCAACGCCCCGCACATGCCGGTGCACCTGGGCTCGATGAGCGAGTCCATCCGCACCGTGATCGAGCGCAACCCGGACATCCGGCCCGGCGACGTCTACGTGCTGAACGATCCTTACCACGGCGGCACGCATCTGCCGGACGTGACGGTGGTGACGCCGGTGTTCCTGGAAGAAGGCGATGCCGGGGCGCGGGACGAGTTCTTTGCCACTGGTGAGGACGGGCTGGTCGAAGTCCCGGTGGACTCCGTTCGGGCTGAGCCTGTCGAAGCCCTCGCGAGCCCTTCGGCAACTTCGGGCCGAACGGCAAGGCCCCTCTTCTACGTCGCCAGCCGAGGCCACCATGCCGACATCGGCGGCTCCACGCCGGGCTCGATGCCGCCGTTCAGCGCGACCATCGCCGAGGAAGGCGTGCTGCTCGACAACGTCCTGCTCGTGCGCGACGGTCGCCTGCGCGAGGCCGAGCTGCGCGAGCACCTGAGCACGGGCCCCTGGCCCGCGCGCAACCCCGAGCAGACGATTGCCGACCTGCGCGCCCAGATCGCCGCCAACGAGAAGGGTGTGCAGGAGCTGCGCGCGATGGTGGCGCAGTTCGGGCTCGAGACCGTGGCCGCCTACATGCGCCACGTGCAGGACAACGCCGAGGAGTCGGTGCGGCGCGTGATCACCGCGCTGGCCCGGCGTCCTGCTGCGGCCGATGGCGATGCGAGGGACGCGGGTAACGCGGGGGAAGACGGTAGAGGAGGCGAGGGAGGCAAGGGAGACGGCGCAGGCGACGGCCGTTTCGACCTCGAGCTCGACAACGGTGCCCACATTCGCGTGCGCGTCACGGTGGATGCCGCCGCACGCGCGGCAACCCTCGACTTCACCGGCACCAGCGCGCAACTGCCCAACAACTTCAACGCGCCCAAGGCCGTGACGATGGCCGCGGTGCTCTACGTCTTCCGCACGCTGGTGGACGACGACATCCCGCTGAACGCCGGCTGCCTGAAGCCGCTGCAGGTGATCGTGCCCGAGGGCTGCATGCTCAACCCGCGCCCGCCGGGCGCGGTGGTGGCGGGCAACGTCGAGACCTCGATGTGCGTGACGAACGCGATCTTCGGCGCGCTGGGGCTGATGGCGGCCAGCCAGTGCACGATGAACAACTTCACCTTCGGCAACGCGCGCCACCAGTACTACGAGACGATCTCCGGCGGCACCGGCGCGGGCGTGTGGACCGATGCCGAGGGCCGCGTCAGCGGAGGCTTCGACGGCACCTCGGTGGTGCAGGCGCACATGACCAACTCGCGCCTGACCGACCCCGAGGTGCTGGAGTTCCGCTTCCCGGTGCGGCTGGACAGCTACGAGATCCGCGCCGGCTCGGGCGGGGCCGGGCGCTGGCGCGGCGGCGACGGTGGCGTGCGGCACGTGCGCTTCCTGGAGCCGATGACGGCCTCCATCCTCTCCAACGGCCGCCGCGTGCCCGCCTTCGGCCTGGCCGGCGGTGCCCCTGGAGCCCTGGGCATCAACCGCGTCGAGCGTGCCGACGGCCGTGTCGAGGCGCTGGGCCACATCGGCAGCGCCGAGATGGACGCGGGCGACGTGTTCGTGATCGAGACGCCGGGCGGGGGAGGGTGTGGGATGGGGTGAGGGCGGTGGGGCGCACTGACGCAGGGGTCCCGTGCAAGGCCATGGGGCCGGGGCTGGGCCCCAAGTCTGGGTGATCTCCTGATCCTCGGGATCACGCGTGCCGGTCGATGACTCCCAGCCCTTGCACCCGAGAGCAGTGCGCTGTGACGTTTTCCTTGTCCAGCCTTGACGGCTTGGCAGTTCGCGGTGGCGATCAGGCATCCGGTGGTCTGCGGGTGGACGGCTCGGTGATCGCAGTCTCGACTCCTGCGGGATCGATCCAGGCTCAGGGTTCGAAGTACACCGTCAGCTAGGGTGTAGCCTGGCGCGACTGACCAGCCGACACATGGCCCAGCACACCGGGGCCGGCGGCACGCAGCAGGCGCTGCCACAAGGCCGGAGCGATGCCGAAGGCACAGGCCAGGTCGTACAGCGCGGTGCTCGCGCCCTCGAGCGCCCGCTCGAAGCGGGTCTGTGCCGCCGCGGGCATGCCCATGCGGCGTGCGGCCTGGACCATCAGCCCCAGGCGCTGGCTCGAGACCGCTACGCCCAGCAGGTAGCGCTGCGCCAGCAGCGAGCCGGGCGACAACTTGAACGACCGTTCGTAGCGCGCCGTCAGCCCCAGCGTCTCCAGCACCGTGAAGGGCAGGAGGGCCAGGGCCGGCTCGATCACTTGGCTTCGATGCCCGCTTCGCGGATCGCCTTCTCCCACTTGACGGTCTCGCGGCGGTTGCGCTCGCCGAGTTCCTCCGGCGTGCCGGGCTCGACACTGAAGCCGTTGGCCGCAAACTTCTCCTGCACGTCCTTGCTGTTGGCGGCGAAGTTCACGGCCTGGTTCAGGCGCTGGATGACGTCGCGCGGGGTGCCCGCCGGGGCGAACACGGCGAAGTAGGCGATCAGCTCGTAGTCCTTCAGACCCAGGGCCTCGTTGACCGTGGGCAGGTCGGGCACGGCGGCCGCGCGCTTGGTGGAGGTGACCGCCAGGCCGCGGATCTTGCCCGCCTTGTGCTGCGGCACGGTGACGCCGAAGTCGGCGGTGAAGATGTTGACCTGTCCGCCGATCAGATCGGTCATCGCCGCCGGGCCGCTCTTGTAGGGGATGGCGTTCATCTTGATGCCGGTCATGCTTGACAGCATCTCCGACGACACCTGCTGCGAGGTGCTCGCGTAGGCGAAGGTGATCTGCCCCGGCTTGGCCTTGGCCAAGTCCACCAGCTCCTTCAGCGTCTTGGCCGGCACGTCGTTGTTGACGGCCACCATCAGGGGTACCGAGCCGATGAAGCCCACCGGTGAAAAGGCGGTGTCCTGATCGTAGGGCAGCTTCTTCATCAGGAACTTCAGCGCCGCGTTGGTGCTGTTGGTGCCGATGAGGATGGTGTAGCCGTCCGCCGGCGCCTTGGCCACCGCGTCGGCGCCCAGCATGCCGCTGGCGCCGGGCTTGTTGTCGATCAGCACCTGCTGGCCCAGGGCCTGGGACATCTTCTCGGCGAAGGCGCGGCCGATCTGGTCGGTGGCGCTGCCGGCGGCAAAGGGCACCACCGCGCGGATGCTGCGGGTGGGGTAGCTGCTCTGGGCCTGGGCGGCCAGCGCGGTGGCGAGCAAGGTGGCGCCGACGAGCGCGGTGCGACGGGTGAAGGCGGTCATTCTCGAGATCTCCTTGGGTGTCCCTGTGGAAGACGCCGTCGGATGACGGCGGGCGGATTGTGTCAAGCCTTGGGCGGCGCGGAAGACCACAGGGCGTTGGACGGGGCATTGCGCAGCCGATGCCCGAGTTGTCTCGGCACCCATACCCGCAGATCCAGCAATGCGAAGGCCAGGGCCTTGCCGTGGCTGTCGAGGTTGAGCGCGTCGTTGACGCCCCCGTCGAGCACGTCGTCGAGCACGAAGTTCATCGCTTGCAGGCGCGGCAGCAGGTAACGCTCGACATGGCTGGGCCGGCGTGCGCAGTAGACCTCGGCCACCATCTCGGGGGTGACCTGCTCGACGAGCAGCGGGTACAGGTCCGGGTGCCAGGCGATCAGGCTGATGTTGGCGCGGTTACCCTTGTCGCCGGTGCGGCCGTGGGCCAGGCAGCGCAGCGGTACGTGCGCGCTGTCCGGACCGGCCGGCCTGGTGCCGATTGGCAGGGATACAGGCGACATGGATGCAGAGCTCATGCGCATCCTCCCGCAGACGCGTCCGGATCGACGAACAGGACCTGCGCCGGCACCAGATCGCGCGGCACGAAGCAGGCCACCGAGCCCAAACGCTCGCGCAGTGCGGTGCGTACCCCGCCGCCGCCAGCCGGGCCGCAGGTGTACAGCGCGGTGACCTCGCGCGTCAGCCGCTGCGCCGCCTCACGCTGCGGCTGCGAGGTGGCCGCGCGCAGCCGCACGTCGCGTGCATCGCCCGGCGGCAGGGTCGCCCACGTGTGGCCGCCGTCGTCGGCGAAGAGGCTGCGCACGCCTATCAGGTCCAGGCGCAGCGCGCCGGCATCGCCCCAGCGCTCTTTCAGCACCTGCCCCGCGAGCCGGGCCCGGGCCTCTGCGCCTGGGCCCGCGTAGGAGATTTCGCCCTCGGCCAGCCAGCCGGTGCGGTGGAAGACCAGCGCCTTGAGCATGGCGGGCCGGGGGTGGCCGCGCACACCCGACAGCCGCACGCGGTCCGGGCCGACGGCCTCGACGGTGGCCTTGGTGATGTCGGCCACGACATCCGGCGTCAGGTAGGCGGCCGGGTCGTGCAGTTCGTACAGCAACTGCTCCTTGACGGTGTGTTCGTCGACGCAGCCACCTGTGCCGTCGGCCTTGCCGATCACGCAGTGACCCTCGGCGTCGATTTCGGCGATCGGAAAGCCCACGTGGGCCAGGCCCGGGACGTCCTTGAAGCCCGGGTCGGCGTAGTAGCCCCCGGTGACCTGTGCGCCGCATTCCAGCAGATGACCGGCCATGGTGGCGCGGGCCAGCCGGTCCCAGTCGTCCTCGCGCCAGCCGAAATGCGCCATCGCCGGCCCCACCGTCAGGCAGGGGTCGGCGACGCGGCCGGTGACCACAACCTGCGCGCCCTGGCGCAGCGCCTGGGCGATGCCCTCGGCGCCGAGGTAGGCGGTGGCACAGGCGATGTCGAGCGCCTCGAGCCGATCCGCACCCAGCGCGGCCTGCAGCAGGGCCCTGTGCGTCGGGCCACCGAGATCGTCGCCCAGCACCACGGCCACGCGCGGCGGCGCCAGGCCCAACTCGGCCGCCAGGGCATGTACCCGGTGGGCTGCGCCGATGGGGTTGGCTGCGCCGAAGTTGCCGACGATGGGCACGCTGTGCATCAGGCAGTCCGCCAGCACCGGGCGCAGCATCTCGTCGAGCAGCGGCTCGTAGCCCGCCGAGGGGTCGGCCCCACGTGCCAACTGGGCCAGCGCCAGCGTGCGCTCGGCCAGGGTTTCGAAGATCAGGCAGGCCGGGCCGCCGCGTGCCAGCAGCGTGTCGACGACCGCACGAGCGACATCGGTGCGGTCGCCGGAGAAGCCGGCGGCGCAGCCGACGTGCAGGATGGGTGCGGTCGGGTTCGTCATGTGGTGCCCGCGAAGACGATGGGTGCGGGCGAGGCCGTGGCCGTATCCGGCGGCGTCACCGGTGGAAGGATCGCTGCAGGTGTCGCCACGACTGTAGACGCGGGCATACCCGCGAGTGTGTGCACGGCTGTCGATGCGGGCATTGCTTCCGGTATCGTCGTGGGCACTGCCTCGTGCATTGCCTCGGGTCGTGCCGCGGGAATTGCCGTGGGTATCGCCGCGGAATTCGCCGCACCCCGCGTGCCCGGGTCGGATCGCTCGTCGTCGAGCGCCGCCGCCACCAGCGCCTCGGGCAGGCGCTTGGCCGTCTTCACACCCAGCTCTCGCAGCATCTCGGCCTGCCGGATTGCGTTGCCCTTGCCCAGGTGCAGGCGGGATTCGGCCTGCTCGTAGGCCTCACGCGCCTGGCGCAGGCGGTCACCCACCTGCTGCAGGTCGCCGACGAAGCTGCACAGCTTGTCGTAGAGTTCAGCGCCGCGCTTGGCGATCTCCTGGGCGTTGCGGGTCTGCGCCTCCTGGCGCCACAGGTGGGCGACGGTACGCACCACGAACATCAGCGTCGACGGGCTGACCAGCAGCACGTTGCGCTGCCAGGCCTCGTCGAAGATCGACCCGTCGTGCGTGACGGCGGCGATGAAGGCCGGCTCCACCGGCACGAAGGCCAACACGAAGTCCAGGCTGCGCACGCCGGGCAAGTCCTGGTAGCGCTTCTCGGACAGGCCTCTGAGGTGCGCACGTAGTGAATCGAGGTGGGCGCGCAACGCGGCGGCGCGGTCGTCGTCCTGCTGCGCCGACGCGAAGCGCTCGTAGGCAACGAGCGACACCTTGGCGTCGACGACGAGGCAGCGGCCTTCGGGCAGGTGGATGACGACGTCGGGCAGCGCGCGGCTGCCGTCTTCGCGGGTGCGCGTGTCCTGCACCTGGTACTCGTGGCCCTTGCGCATGCCCGAGGCCTCGAGCACGCGCTCCAGGATCCATTCGCCCCAGTTGCCCTGGGTCTTGGCCGAGCCCTTGAGTGCCTGCGTGAGCTGCCGGGCTTCGTCGCCGAGGCGTTGGTTCAGCGTGGCAAGCTGGCGCACCTGCTCCTGCAGCGCCGAGCGGTCCTTGCCCTCCTGGACGTAGACCTCCTCGACCTTGCCCTGGAAGGCGCTCAGACGCTCGCGCAGCGGCTCGAGCAGGGTACCGAGCTGGGTGTGGTTCTGCTCGGTGAATCGGCGTGACTTCTCTTCGAGGATGTCGTTGGCCAGGTTGCGGAACTGCTCGCCCAG
>Ga0172372_10000855_pt1 | contig 47025 bp, 48 predicted proteins | sample LakKiv5m_2_FD_114544 | JGI IMG/M metagenome (GOLD analysis project Ga0172372, IMG submission 114544) | Freshwater microbial communities from Kabuno Bay, South-Kivu, Congo - kab_092012_9.5m | ecosystem: Environmental > Aquatic > Freshwater > Lake | place: Democratic Republic of the Congo...
AAGCGGCTCATCACTCCCCTACTCCGTGCAGCCACACCGAAGGCTCTCAGGGCGCGAGGGGCATCGCAATATCGATCAACGATAGTCGACCGGAAAATCTTCGATGCACATCGAGAACGTTGCAGTGCGATGTACATCGCACCGCAACGAGGCGTGACGCTGGGTGCTTATCTGCTGCATGAGATGCGCACGAACGCGAGGGGATTTTCGCAATCGCAATTGTTGACAGATGCTCGCCCGGCCGGAGTCGGGCGAGCGCTACTTCATGCTGCGATCGCGTTGGCGCCAGCCCCACTCACGACTACGGCTCCAGGTGCTCACGCGGACATTAGAAGATCAGGCAGCTACCCTCAGCCGTGGAAAGCCCGGCGACCTTGGCCACATTATCATCCTTCTTGAGAGTGGCATGCGCCGATACGATGGCGGCCCACCGTTCGTCAGACATCGCGATCACCTCCGGCGCCTCAGTCATCAGCGCCAACAGCTCGGTCTTGGTGGGCCGCGGTCAGTCGTCGATGTCGGGTGACCGGTAGACGCGCATGTCTAGATCAAGCGCGCCTTCACCTTGAGATCGGCAGCAAGGCGGCTGGGGGCTCTGAGCCCCGGGCGTCGGGCTCATTCTTGGTCGCCACGGATGCGCCCAGCGCGAACCTTGACCAGTCCTCCATGAGGCTGCGGCGCTTCTCGAAGAGATCGCCGCGTCGATAGGCGGCTTCGACCTTGTCACCGATCGCGTGCGCGAGGGCAGCCTCTGCCACCTCCCGGGGATAGGCGGTTGTCTCCGCCGCCCAGTCCCTGAACGTTGACCGAAAGCCATGACCGGTCAGGTCCTCGCGGCCCATCCGGCGCAGCATCATCAGGAAGGTCATGTTGGAGAGGGGCTCGCCTTCACGGGCGCTCGATTCAAACATGAACCCTGATCTGAAGACCTTCTTCTTCATCGCGTATGCGAGGATTTCCAAGGATGCGTCGGTGAGCGGGATGCGATGTTCCTTGCCAGCCTTCATGCGCACCGGCGGGATCGTCCAGATCTTCTTCTCGAGGTCGAACTCCCTCGTCTCGGCAAGGAGGGTCTCCGAGGTACGGGTTGCATTGAGGATGCAGAAGGCGAACGCCTTTGCGCCGATCGTGTCGATTGAGACCAGCTCGTTCATGAAGGCCGGGAGTTCGGTGTAGGCAAGCGCGGCATGGTGGGCGATGCGCTTGATCCTGGCGCGCGCCGGCAGAGCCTTGTCGAGATGGCCCTTCCAGCGCGCCGGGTTCTCTCCGTCGCGATATCCCCTGACCTTCGCCCAGTCGAGAATGACCTCGATCCGACCCCGAAGCCGGTTGGCGGTCTCGGTTTTCGTCGGCCAGATCGGGTCCAGCACGCGCAGCACGGCGGCCTGGTCAACTTCCGCCACCGACCGGTCGCCAAACTGAGGATAGGCATAGTTCGAAAGCGTGGAGCTCCACTGCGCCCGGTGCTTGTCGTTCTTCCAGGAGGTCTTGTGCGCCTCGATATAGGCCTCGGCGCATTCCTTGAACGTCATGCGCCGGCTGGGCTCCGACTGCAGGCTCGCGCGTATGCCTTTGCGTTCATCTATGGGATCCGTGCCGTTAGCCGCCTTCCTGCGGGCGTCCGCCGCCCGAGACCTGGCATCCGCCAGTGTCACGACATCGAGTGATCCAAGTCCCATCTCCCGCGTGCGGCCCGTACTGGCGCGATACCGCACAACCCAGCTTTTCGCGGTCGACCTGTCCTTCTTCGTCTGCACTTGCAGAAAGAGGCCGCCGCCATCAGCATAATAGCCGGGGTCGCTCACCTTCTCGACGAACTTCGCCGTCAGCCGGTTTCTCATTTCGTTCCGCTCCAACCCATAAACAGCGGCTTCCTGCGTCGAACTGCACGCCCCGTTCCAACCCACGCGCCAACCCACAAAAAGTCCGCGCGTGGGCGCCATGGCGCGGGATCGCCTGAGATGTCTCAGGTTGGCGGATGGCCGCTCCGCCTACATTTCTGCTGTTCGATGAGACGGGCTGGGACAGGGTGAAATTCGGCCGGAACCGACACCCCTTCCGCCATACCACGCCCAAAAGGCCCTTAAATGGCTGGCCTCGGGCGATGGCCTGCACCTGCCCGCTTGCGATCGGGCGAACACCCGTTAGTTTCCCGCCCGACCGAACCCGGTCGGCCAACGAAACTCCCCAAGGAACCGTCCATGAAACTCCGCCTTGCCTCCATCATCGTGCCCGCCGTTCTGGGCGCTTTCGCCATGACCGCTTCGGCTCAGGAAGTCACCGCCGCGGCCAAGCTCTCGGTTGAAACCACGCCAATCGCCGAGATCATCAAGAACGAGAAGGCGAAAGCCGCCCTCGAAGCCGCCCTGCCCCCGATCGCCGAATACTACGACCAGATCGGCGCGATGACGCTCAAGGACGTCGCCCCCATGTCCCAGGGCGCGCTCGACGACGCCAAGCTGAAAGAACTCCAGGCGACCTTCGACACGCTGTCGTAAGACGACTCGGCTTCGTGTCCTCCGTGCCGCTGCGCGGGGGACACGAACCACGCGCCCGACGTGGCACTTGCCTATCCCCTCCCCCCAACGTGATAACAGCCTAGACCCCGTCCGGGGCGTATGAGTCTGTGTCCGGGGGCGTTGTCCGATGTGGTTCGAGAATGTCGGGACGTTTATCGAATTCGGCTTCCAGCACATCATCCCGCAGGGCCTCGACCACGTCCTGTTCGTGATCGCCCTCTATCTGAACGCGCGCAGCTGGCCCTCGCTCTTCCTACAGGTCACCACGTTCACCCTGGCCCACACGATCACGCTGGGGCTTGCGGCCGCTGGATTCATCGCGAGCCCCGGAGCGGTGATCGAGCCACTGATCGCGCTTTCCATCGTGGTGTTGGCGCTGGAGGCAATGCTCGCGCCGAAGGCAGCGGCCTGGCGTCTGCCGGTGATCTTCGCATTTGGACTGCTACACGGCCTGGGCTTCGGTTCGGTGATGAAGGTCTATCTCGAAAACGCAGACCTCTCCGCCGGCCTCGTGGGCATCACCATCGGCGTTGAACTTGGACATCTCCTGGTGCTGGTCGCCACCGGCCTCACAGCCTTCCTTGTCCAGATCGCACTGAAGACCGCCCGCAAACCGGGGCTCTATCGCCCCGTCTTCGTGATCCCGGTTGCGAGCGTCATCGCGCTGGTTGGCGCGTACTGGGCGCTTCAGCGGGTGGGGATTCTGCCGGAGTAGGGAAGTGGTGCCCAGGGCCGGAATTGAACCAGCGACACGCGGATTTTCAATCCGCTGCTCTACCAACTGAGCTACCTGGGCGCACCGCCTCGCGGCGATGAAGGCGCGATGTATAGGGGCAGGCCTATTCTCTGTCCATGCCCTTTGCGCCGGGTCCAGAAGGCTTACTTTCGGGGGGATTCGTGGCCTCGAACCCATCCTCTTCCTCCTCCCCTGCCCGGCTCCCCGGGATGGCATAGCTCCCCTTGAGCCAGCGCGAGAGATCCACGTCGGCGCAGCGGCGGGAGCAGAACGGTGCGAAGGGCTTTGCCGCCGGTTTGGCGCAGATCGGGCAGGCCATCAGACACTCCTGACATCGGGCCAGGCGCCATGACCCGGCGCCGCGACCACGGTCCAGCGCTGGCCGATGCGGTCGCCAAGCGCCTGGCGCCAGCCAATATGGTCATGGTCGAGCCAGGCTTCGACCTCCGGGCTGACCCGCGCCTCGAGACGCGCGCCACGGTCCTGCCAACCTGCCGTCTCGATCGCACGGAGCGTCTCCAGCGCGGCGCGCTCAACCGTGCCGGTCGCCAGCGCATCGCCGAGCGGGCGGCCGCGCCGTGCAATCGCCGCCTCGACGACGCCAAGCCTCGACATCTCGAGTATGTCGCTCGATCGCGCGAGATAGCCGGCCAGCATCTCGCGATATCGTGCCACCACAGCACGACGGCCTTCCGCCTGCTTCATTCCCACACAGTCGATCATCACCAGCCCGCCAAGGGAGCGGAGCGAGATCTGTCGTGCCGCAGCCTCGACCGCGGCTAGGTTGACCTCCTGCGCAAAGCGCTCGGGATCGCCCGCGCCGCGCCGCGCGCCGCCATCGACGTCGATCAGCACCGCGCCGCGCGTTGGGTCGATTGCGATGTCGCCGCCGCCGGGCAGCTGCACCACGCCATGCGTCGCCTCGTCGATCGCCGCATCGACCAGCGCGCGCGCTTGTACGCCGGTTATCTCAACGTCAATGCTGACCCCTTCGAGGAAGGAGTCCGTTTGCGGCGGCGCATGCAGGCTGGGCCGGTCCGGCGCGGCGATCTTCGGCGAGATATCCGCCAGCGCCAGCAGCGGCCCCTTGCCCGCCCACGCTTCGGCCTTAATTCGGAAGGCGATCATCGCGCCTTCGATCACCCGTTGCCCCGGTGTAGGTTCGATCACGCCATCCGGCGCATGTCCAAGATCCACGAACCAGCCACGCCCACCCGGCAGGCGCGCCCGGACCCTGCCCCATCGCACTTCGCCCAACAGCGCGCGGACCCCGCGCTCGCTCCAGCGTTCGATATGCAGACGGAAAGGTCGCTCCTGGTCGTCGAGCAGGAGGCGGCGTGTCTCTCCCACGGCTTCATCGATGACGAGCCGCACATTCATGCGCTGCTCCATCGCCGCGCCACCGGGTAGCCGAGCCCCTCGAGAACCGATGCTGTCTCGTAGAGGGGCAAGCCGACGATTGCGGAATAGGATCCGGTTATGCCGGTTACGAAGCTGCCCGCCTGTCCCTGGATCGCATAGCCGCCCGCCTTGCCGCGCCACTCCCCGCTGCTGATGTAGCCCTCGATCTCCTGGCCGGACAGCCGCTTGAAGGCCACGCGCGCCTCCACAAGCCGCGAAGCAGATCGCCCATCTGGTGCGAAAACGGCGACGCCGGTCACCACGTCATGCTTGCGGCCGGACATTAGCTCCAGGCACGCCCGCGCGTCGCTCTCCGTCTCGGCCTTGGGCAGGATGCGTCGCCCGACACCGACAACCGTATCCGCCGCGATCACGAACATTCCTTGCAGGCGCGCACGCGCCGCCTCGCCCTTCTGGATGGCCAGCCGCCTTGCGAGCTGGCCCGGGCGCTCGCCGCGTTGGGGAGTCTCGTCGATGTCGGCAGGAGCGATGCGCTCGGGCACGAGGCCGATCTGGCCGAGCAGGTCCAGCCGTCGCGGGCTCGCACTGGCCAGCGCAAGCCCCGGACTGGTCCTGTCTGTGGTCGTCACTTGAAGGGGCCCACGGCGGATGCCGTTACTTGAACCGGTAGGTGATGCGGCCCTTGGTCAGGTCGTAGGGCGTCATCTCGACGAGCACTTTGTCGCCGGTCAGCACGCGAATGCGGTTCTTCCGCATCTTCCCGGCCGTATGCGCGATGATCTCGTGATCGTTGGACAACTTCACGCGAAACGTCGCGTTGGGAAGCAGTTCAACGATCGTGCCTTCGAATTCGATCAGTTCTTCCTTCGCCATGAGGCTCCTTGCAGGCGGCTGGGTCGTGGGCGAGGCCCCTATACACGCATTCCGCGGGATTCGTCGATTCCCCCGAAAACCCGTGCCTTCTAGCCCCGGGCATGCAGGGCGCAGACGAGGGTGAACAGCCGTCGGGCGGTGTCGAAATCGACTTCGGCCTTGTCCGCCAGCCGCTCGGTCAGGACCTGCGATCCCTCATTGTGCAGTCCCCGCCGCCCCATATCGATGGCCTCGATCTGGCTCGGCGTCGAATTGCGGATCGCGTCGTAATAGCTGTCGCAGATCATGAAATAGTCCTTGATCACCCGCCGCAGCGCCGTCAGCGACAGCAGCAGTTTCCGGACTGGCGATCCATCCTGTTCCGAGATGTCAAAGACCAGCCGGTTATCAGCCAGCGAAAGCACAACATTGTACGGCCCGCCCTCATGGCCCACGACGCGAAAGCTGTTCGCCTCCAGTAAGTCGAAGATTGCGACCTTGCGTTCGTGATCTGCATCCGGCCCGGCTGGCGCGAGGCTCTTCTCGTCGATCTCGATCGCGGCGATGCGGCAGCTGGACATCACCCATTGCCCCGGCGGATCGATACAGAGAGCCCGTGCGCGGGCAGCCCCTCGCATTTCGCCAGGGTCTCGGCCGCAGACGCCAGATGGCGGAATCCCTGTTCGGTGATCCGCTGAACCGAGGTCCGCTTCATGAAGTCCAGCACGGAGAGCCCCGAGGCAAACCGCGCCGCGCCAGACGTCGGCAGGACATGGTTCGATCCAGTCACGTAATCGCCCAGCGCCTCCGGCGCCCAGCGGCCGAGGAAGATGGCGCCGGAGTGACGAACATCCTTCGCAATCGCGTCAGGATCCATCGTGGCGATCTCAACGTGCTCAGGCGCGATCTGGTTGATGATCTCAGCCGCGCGCGCCATGGGCGCAATGACAACCGCGCCATAGTCGCGCCATGCATCCACGGCTGTCTTCGCGGTGGCGAGCTGCACGATCTGCTGCTCGACGGCCGCCTCGACACGCGCGGCCCACGCGGCGTCATCCGTGATCAGGATCGACTGGGCCAGCGGATCGTGTTCCGCCTGGCTCAGGAGATCGGCCGCAATCCACTCCGGCCTGTTGTGATTGTCCGCGACCACGGTGATCTCGGATGGCCCGGCGATCGTGTCGATACCAACGTCTCCGAAAACGATGCGCTTGGCGGCCGCAACATAGGCGTTACCGGGTCCCACGATCTTGTCGACCGGCCTGAGATTGCCGGCCCCGTAGGCCAGCGCGGCCACGGCCTGCGCGCCTCCGATTGGATAGAACTCCGTGGCCCCCGCACGCACCGCCGCATAAGCCACGGCCGGGTTGAGCTGTCCGCCGGGCACTGGGGACACCATCACGATCCGCTTCACGCCTGCAGCACGCGCCGGGATGGCATTCATCAGTACGGAACTTGGATAGCTCGCCCGGCCGCCCGGCACATAAAGACCCACGGCATCAACCGGCGTCCATCGCCAGCCGAGCTCAAGCCCGTTCGGATCCGTGAAGCTGTGATCCCTTGGCCGCTGCTCCTGGTGGTAGCGCTCGATGCGCCCCGCCGCGAAGTTCAGCGCTTCCCGAACGTGAACGGCGCATTGCTCCGCCGCCTCCAGCAAGTCAACGCCGCTTGCCTGGAGTTTGTCTGGATCGATCTCGACATTGTCGAAACGGAGCGTGTGCGCCGCTACCGCCTCGCCCCCACGCTCTCTGACATTGCGGACGATCGCGGCCGTTGCTGCGTGCACATCTTCCGTACCTTGCGCCCTGCGCAGCGAAAGAAACCTGCCGAACGCATCCACGAAGTCGGCTTCGGCTGCATTGAAGCGGCGGATGCTCATGGCCGCCTCTTGTCATGATCGGGTCGGCGCCGCGTCGGCCATGCTGGCCCGATGTCAGCCAATGTCACATCCACGCACTCGGCAGTCAGCTCGACCTGCGCATCACCGGAGAAGAACAGCTTCACCACGCCCCCAGGGGGCTCGGCGCCTGGCTCGAAGCTGATATCCATCAGCGAATAGACCGCATCGACGTCCTTCGTCACACCACGCGTGCGAACGCCCTGCACCCCAGCAAACGCCAGCACGGCGCGCGAGCGGAAATACGCCACGCGCTTACCCGCTCGCTCCCACTGGAAACGATTGATCTCAAGCCCAAACGTGCGCGAGCGCGCGTCGAACCTGATATCCTGCGGCTTGACGAGCCCGTCCTGGGCGGCAGCCGCGATTATGGCCAGCCCTTCGGCGTCTTCCGCGAGGAGCTTCAGCGCGCTCACGTCGAATTCCTTCTGTCCGACCATGGGCAAAGCCTGTGGGGGCCAAACGCACGGGGCGCGCGAACGGCGGCGGTCTTCCTAGACCAGAATACAGGATTTCTCCAGCGACACGGCCGCCGCACCGGCGTCAGGCTGAATCCCCCTGGCGGGTGATCCTGGCGCCGCAGCGCCCAAGCTTTTCCTCCAGTCGCTCGAAGCCGCGGTCGAGATGGTAAATGCGGTTCACGACCGTCTCCCCTTCCGCCACCAACGCTGCGATCACAAGGCTTACCGACGCCCTCAGGTCTGTCGCCATCACCTGTGCGCCCTTGAGCTTCACGACACCCCTGACGACCGCCTCATTGCCGCGTACATGGATATTCGCGCCGAGCCGGCTCAGTTCCGGGGCATGCATGAACCTGTTCTCAAAGATGTTCTCGCGGATCGTGCTGGTTCCCTCGGCGATGCACATCAGCGCCATGAACTGCGCCTGCAGGTCGGTCGGAAACCCCGGGTGTGGGGAGGTTTCCACATCCACCGCTTTCAGGGGCGTCGCCGGATCGCGCTTGATGCGAAGACCCTTAGGTTCGACCTCCACGGTGACGCCAGCGCGCCGCAGACAATCGATGAGGGCGCCGAGGTCTGCCTCGCGTGCGCCCTCAAGGAGAACATTCCCGCCCGTCGCCGCCGCCGCGATCGCGAATGTGCCGGCCTCGATCCGGTCGGCGATCACGTCGTGACGCGCGCCTGTCAGTCTCGGTACACCCTGGATGCGGATCGTCGGCGTGCCGTAACCACTGACTTTGGCGCCACAAGCATTGAGACAGACCGCCAGATCGCCGATCTCGGGCTCGCAGGCGGCGTTTTCGAGGATCGTCTCGCCATCAGCCAGCACGGCTGCAAGCATCGCGTGCTCCGTCGCCCCAACCGAGACGAAAGGAAAATTGATGTGGGCCCCCCTGAGGCCACGCAGCGCGGCCGCCTTCACATAGCCTTCCTCGATGACGATATCGGCGCCCATCGCCTCGAACGCCATCAGGTGCAGGTCCACCGGCCGCGCCCCGATCGCGCAGCCACCGGGCAGCGACACCGTCGCATGTCCCACACGCGCGAGCAGCGGCCCGAGCACGTTAAATGTCGCGCGCATCTTCCGGACGAGATCATAGGGCGCGATGGTCGAGGAGATGTTTTCTGCGTGCATTCGGCAGAGCGCCTCGCCCTTCGGCCACTCCACCACCACACCGAGGCTCTGCAACAGCTTTTCCATGAAGCGCGTGTCCGCGAGGTTCGGCATGGAGGTCAGCACCAGCGGCTCCTCGCATAACAGCGAGGCGGCCATGAGCTTCAACGCGGAGTTCTTCGCGCCGGAAACGGGAATCCGGCCTTCGAGCGGCCCGCTGGCGAGAATCGAGAGCTTGTCCATGAGGGCTGGTTATGGAGCCGAAATTGGCGGGCACAAGGCGTGAGCCCGCCTAATCCTCGGCGGGGTCCGGCTTTCCTGGGTCTTCCGCTTCATTTCGATGGGCGGCAGCCTTGCGGCGCTTCAGGTTTGCCCGGAGTGCGTCGGCCAGGCGCTGCTTGCGTTTGTCGGCCCCGGCGGCCGGTTTGCGGTGATTTTCCTGATCATTCCGCGACATCATGGCCTGTCTAGCACCTCCCCTTCCCATTGGCAGGGGTTTCCGTTATGCGAACGCCTCCGCTTCGGCGGAATGCTGCCGTAGCTCAGTGGTAGAGCGCATCCTTGGTAAGGCTGAGGTCGGGAGTTCAATCCTCCCCGGCAGCACCAGTCGCAAACCCTATCCCTCGACCCTGGCGTCCGGCGACATTCCCCTCAACCGCGCCACATCCTCATCCGTCATGAACACGTCGAGCGTCAGCTCCGACTCGCCCGACAGCATCTCCGCCGAGACTTCGCAGTTCTTGTGCAACCAGGCGTGCAGCCGTCCGTCCGCCGCCGGGATTGTCACGCGCCGCGGCCGCCGGTTGCGGAACAGCACGCCTTCGATCCGGAAAAGCAACTCATCGACCCCCTGCCCTGTCAGCGCGGACGCCAGGAACGCCGGCGGGTTGTGGGTCTCGGCCCGGGCGGCCAGCACGCTGCGGGCAGCCTCGCCCAGCGCATCCGCCTTGTTCCACACCTCGATCACCGGTGGGCGCTCCAGACCGGTCTCCTCTGAGAGCTGCTCCAGGATCGTGTAGACATCGTTCGATTGGTACTCCGTGTCTGGGTGCGCGATGTCGCGGACATGGATCAACATGTCGGCTTCCATCGCCTCTTCCAGCGTGGCCCGGAAAGCGGCGACGAGCGTGGTCGGCAGATCGGTGATGAAGCCGACCGTATCGACCAAAGCCATCCGCCGGCCCGACGCCGCCACGATCTCGCGCGCGGTAGGATCGAGCGTGGCGAAGGGCATGTCAGCCGCCAACACGTCTGAGGAGGTAAGCCGGTTGAACAGGGTGGACTTTCCGGCGTTGGTGTAGCCAACGATCGCCGCAACCGGCGCGCCACGCCTGGCCCTGCCCTCGCGTTGCAATCGCCGCGTGCGACGCACATCCTCAAGCTCCCGCTTGAACCCGGCAATGCGCTTGTCCAGCAATCGTCGGTCGGTTTCGAGTTGGCTTTCGCCGGGGCCGCCGAGGAAGCCAAACCCGCCGCGTTGGCGTTCAAGGTGTGTCCAGGTCCGCACCAGCCGCGAGCGCTCGTAGAGCGAGCGCGCCATCTCCACTTGCAGTCTGCCTTCCGCTGTCCGTGCGCGTAAGCCGAAGATCTCGAGGATCAGCCCGGTCCGGTCCACAACCTTGAGCTTGAGCTCGGTCTCGAGGTTACGCTGCTGAACCGGTGTCAGCGCGCCATCGACGATGAACAGCGTCACGCCTTGATCACGAAAGCGGCGGGACAGCGCATCGAGCTGTCCTGCGCCCAGAAGTCGCGCCGGGTGAGGTTCACGCACATTGACCTGTTCGGCAAACGCCAGTTTCACGCCGAGCGCCTCGGCCAGGCCCATGCTCTCTTCCAGGCGGGACCGTGCGACCTCTGCCCCGCCGATCACGGGCAGAACAACCGCGGCGACATCCTCAGGCGGCCGGCGGTCGATCAGGTCTCTTGGCAATCAGTCCTCGTCTTCATTCTCGAAGAGATTGACCGGCGCGTTGGGCGCGATGGTCGAGATGGCGTGCTTGTACACCAGCTGCGGCGGGCGACCTTCGCCTTTGAGCAGCACGCAGAAATTATCGAACCAGGTCACAATGCCCTGGAGCTTGACGCCGTTCACAAGGAACACGGTCAGGGGTGTTTTCCCCTTCCGCACGGCGTTGAGGAAGATGTCCTGCAGGTTCTGTTTCTTGTCAGCCGACATGGATGTTGCGAGCCTTCTTTGCTGGGGCCTTGCCGAACCTTTAGCCTTTCCGGCTCGCAATGAGCAATGGCTTGCCCTCCCGCTCCTGTGCGGTGGGTCGGTTCGCCTGCCATGCTTGCGAAAGCCAGCGGCGCCGCCCGCAAGGACGGCGCCGCAGCAAGACAAGACTGCGCCAGTTTAGCCCTGCGGCTCCTTGATTCCGAGGCTTGTTTCGACGCCGAGGGCTTTCAGCTTGCGGTGCAGAGCCGAGCGCTCCATCCCGATGAAGGCGGCAGTGCGCGAGACATTGCCCCCGAAACGGGTGATCTGCATCGCCAGATACTCGCGCTCGAAATGCTCCCTTGCATCCCGCAGGGACATCGAGATCATCTGCATCGAGCCCGCCGCTGACGCGCCGCCACCCTTGGAGTCGCTTGGCAGATGCTCCGCCGTGATAGGCCCGGCCGGCTCGCCATTGGTGAGGATCAGCAACCTTTCCACGACATTGCGCAACTGGCGCACATTGCCCGGCCACTCGCTGGCCTGCAGCACCGCAATCGCCTCGTCTGCAAACGGACGCGGCTGCAGGCCGGTCGCGTCAGCCACACGCTGAATGAAGTAGCGAACGAGGTCGGGGATATCCTCACGACGGCGATCCAGCGCCGGAACATCGACCGGCACCACGTTGAGCCGATAGTAAAGGTCTTCCCGGAACCGTCCGGCGGCGATCTCGGCTCGCAGGTCGCGCGCTGTGGTCGAGATCACGCGAACATCCACTGCTACATCGTCCTGGCCATTCCGGCGTTTGAAACGCTGGTCGACCAGCACCCGCAGGATGCGACTCTGCGCCGCCAGCGGCATATCGGAAATCTCGTCAAGCAGGATCGTCCCGCCATGTGCCTGCTCGAACAGCCCGATCTTGGGCGCCTTGCCGTTGCCCATCTCTTCGCCGAAGAGCTCGGCCTCGATCCGCTCCGGGTCCATCGACGCAGTGTTGATGACAATGAAGGATCCGCTGGCGCGGCCGGAGCGATCATGGATGAGGCGCGCCACGAGGTCCTTGCCTGACCCGGGCGGGCCCGAAATCATGATGCGGCTGTTGGTCGGCGCCACCTTGTCGATGGAGTTCGCGAGCTGAACCATGGCGCTCGAACGGCCAACCAGCTCATGCGAGGAAGCCGAGCGCGCCATGAGACGCGAGTTCTCCCGCTTCAACGCAGCGTTTTCGAGTGCGCGCTGCACTGTGACGATCAGCTTCTCGGACTTGAACGGCTTTTCGAGATAGTCATAGGCCCCACGCCGGATCGCCTCGACCGCCGTCTCGACGGTGCCGTGGCCGGAGATCACGACAACCGGGAGGAAGGGATCCATCTCCTTCAGGACCGACAGGATGCCGAGGCCATCGAGCTCGGATCCTTTGAGCCAGACATCCAGCACGACAAGCCGCGGCGCCCGCGTGCGCACAGCCGCCAGCGTATCCGCCGAGTTCGCGGCAGTGCGGACGACATACCCTTCGTCCTGCAGGATGCCGCCGACCAGCTCGCGGATATCGGCTTCATCGTCGACAACAAGAATCTCGGCAGTCATCACGCTACTCCTTCGCCGGCCAGGGCCATGGATTCTTCGACAGTTTTGGGTTGCATCGGCATGCGGATGTCCACCCGCGCGCCGTTCGCGGCAAGCTCATTGTCGCCGAGCCAGATGCGTCCGCCATGATCCTCAATGATGCGCGTCACGATGGCGAGGCCAAGCCCGACACCGTTCTTGCGCGTCGTCACATAGGGCTCGAGCAGCCGCTCGCGATCTGCAACCGGGAAGCCAGGGCCATTGTCGCGGATCGTCAACTGCACTTCGTCGGCATCGGTGAACACGTCTATGGAGACGGCGCCCTTGCTGACGCCGCCCTCCTCTATCTTGCGCTCCACAGCTTCGGCAGCGTTCTTCACGATGTTGGTGAGCGCCTGGGCCAACATGCGCTCGTCGCCGAGAACCTCCACGGGATGCGGCGGCGCTGTCACCGTGACGGTGATGGCCGGCATTGACATGCGCTGCGCGAACGCGACCGACTCCACCATGTCAATCAAGCCGAACTTGCCGAACGTCGGCTTGGGCATGCGGGCGAAGCCGGAGAACTCCTCGACCATGCGTCCGATATCGGCGACCTGCCGCGTGATCGTGTCGGTACAGCGCTCGAATGTCTCTCGATCAGTCGTGATCTGGCCGGCAAACCGCCGGCGTAGTCTTTCGGCAGAGAGCTGGATCGGTGTCAGCGGGTTGCGGATTTCGTGCGCGATGCGCCGCGCCACGTCCCGCCAGGCTGCCTGCCGCTGTCCGAGCACCAACCTCGTTGTGTCATGAAAGGTGATCACTGCGCCTGTTCCATCCACCTCGGAGGCGACCCGCACCTGCAGATGGAGGGTTCCCGCCTCTGTCGAGCGCTTGAAGCTCGTGTCCACGGATTGATGCGTTTCGATCGCGCGCCGGGCCGCCTGGACGAACTCCGGCGCGATCTTCGCCAGCGGCGTTTCGCTGCCGGGCCTGTGGGTGAAGCCCAGTAGGGTCTGGGCCGACGCATTCGCCACGGTGACGTGCAGCGCCTCATCGATCCTTATGACGCCGGCCTCCACACCCGACAAAACCGCCTCGATGAAAGCCGAGCGGGTTTCCGCATCGATGCGCGCCCTGTCCAGCGCGTTGGTCTGCCTGGCCAGCCGATCCGTCATCTCGTTGAAGGCGTCAGCCAGATCGGCAATTTCGTCACGTACCTGCGGACGGAGCAGCCGCACAGAGAGATCGCCGTCCCGCACTGCGCGCGCTGCGCCGGCCAGCGCGCCGATCGGCAGGGCGATCCGCGACGCCGCCGTCATGCCCAGCCATGCCGTCCCCAGCAGCATCAGCGCCGCGGCCTGGACATAGCTGAGTACAAGCACCGTGCTCAGGGCCTCACGGCGCGCCTGCGCTTCTTCGAAAGCCCTGTTGGATGCATCCGCCTGCGCAAAACGCTCCATAACTGGCGCAGGTATAAGACGCGAGGCCTGCACGTAGACATCGTTGAACAGCGGCACCTTGAAGAACGCGCGGATCGAGCCGTCGACATCCTCGCGGACGTTGATCGAGCCCGCGCGCGCGGCTTCCCAGTCACTTTCTGTCGGCGGCTTCACAGGCGGCGCGTCGCCGTCGAGATCGGCGGACTCGAAGAGCGAGGCCCCCGTCCCGTCAAAACCCTGCATGCGGCCGAAAATGCCGCGCAGCGCCTGGCGCTGTTGCATGTAGGCTGCAAGCTCGTTGATTGGCGGCTGCGACCCGTCCGCCGGCGGCGTTGAGGCCGCGATGTCGCTGTGGATGCTCTTGGCCTCGCGCTCGACTTCAAGGCGCAGGTCATTCATTGCAGCGCGCGCCGCATCACGCCCGCCCTGCACAATGTTCGTCACCGGTCGGCTGAACCAGCCATCGACCGACCTGTTGATCGCGACGGCCAGGAAGCCTGCGACGAGGATCGTGGGCACCGCGGCCGTGAGCGAGAACAGAAAGATGATGCGCAGGCGGAGACGCGCCCCGCCACCCGTGTCACGGTTTTCCTTCACAAGGTGGAACACGCGCAGGCCAAGCACGCTCGCCACGCTGCCGATCAGCACGAGATTTCCGATCAACAGCCAGAACAGCCATGGCTGCCCAGCTGCGGAGGGGCTCTGGTCGGTGACAGCAAGATAGGTCGCCCCGGCCGCGATCACGACCGACAGGCCGAAGAGGACCTTAAACAGGTTCGAGGTGGCCCTGCCGAGCCTAATCCTCGCGTCGCTGGCTGCGGTCGCGGAGTCTGGCATCCACTCTACCCAAAGCCTGACCGACGACTGTCCCCTCCACGATCCCAGGGGCCGCTATCGGATAAGGCACACATCCAATCTGTGCGTTTCCCGCTCTGAAAGTGCGGCGGTTGTGCAACACAGTGTGGCGAGCAAAGCACACCCTGATGCATGAGAGCAACAGGATTCGCGCGTCCAACTGCTTTCGGCGCAGTCCTCGCTGACAGGGCGAGTGTCAGTCGCCTTCGGCGATGCCGAGCCCATTGATCTTGGAGCGGAGCGTGTTGCGGTTGAGGCCAAGCAAGGCAGCGGCGCGCACCTTGTTGCCGTTGGTCGCCGCCAGCGCCAGCTTGATCAGTGGGCGTTCCACCTGATCGATTACCGCCTGGTAGATATGCCCCGCGCGTGGATCCTTGTCCGGATCTGCAGACAGCGCCGAGATGAAGTGCCGCGAGAGGAGTGATTCGATCTCCGCCTCGAATTCGCGTTCGCCAGCCACGGCCCGCGTCGTCGATCTCAGCTCGCGCTCCACTTCACGCGCCGAAATGACAGGCTCCGGGCTCAACGCAGAGAGCCGGCGGATGACGTTCTCAAGTTCGCGGACGTTTCCGGGCCAATCATAGGCAACCAGCAGGTCGTAGGCGCTCTTGTCGAGCTGCTTCTCCGGCAAGCCTTCCTTCTTCGCGCGAACCAGGAATGCCGATGCGAGGTCAGGGATATCTTCCTTGCGCTCGCGCAGCGGCGGTAGCTGCAAAGAGACGACGTTGAGCCGGTAATACAGGTCTTCGCGGAACAGCCCCTGATCCACCAGCGCGCGCAGGTCATGTTTGGTCGAAGCGACGATCCGCACATCGAGATCATCGCCCGTCGTTGCGAAGCGCCCGTCCTGCAGGAAGCGGACGAGCCGCGTCTGGGCCTCAAGGGGCATGTCTCCGACCTCGTCAAGGAACAGCGTGCCTCCGTCCGCCTCGCTCACCTTGCCGCGTCGCCGCCCGCTGATGTCGCGTCCGCCGCCGAACAACTCATCCTCGACCTGGTCGCGATGGAGCGCGGCAAGACTTACGGCCACGAACGGCCCGGACTTGCGCTTGCCAAGCTGGTGGATTGCGCGCGCTGCGAGATCCTTGCCTGTGCCGCTTTCCCCCTCGATCAGCACGGTCAGGTCGTTGTTCATGATGCGCGCGATCACGCGGTAGACCGACTGCATCGGCTTTGATCGCCCGATCAGCGGCAGCGTCTCGTCCTTCTCGGCCCGGCGTCCCGTCGGCTCCTGCCCGCGCGTGGGCTTTTTCTGCAGAGCCCGTCGCACCGTCTCAGCCAGCTTGTCGATGTCGAACGGCTTGGGGAGGTAGTCGTAGGCGCCATGGTCCGACGCCATCGCCGCTGTGAGCACGGTCGATTGGGCTGAGATCACGATGATCGGCAGTTCAGGGCGGGTTCGCCTGATCTGCGGCAGCAGGTCAAAGATCGACTCATCCGGCATGTAGACGTCGGTGATCAGCAGGTCGCCCTCGCCCGCCTGGATCCAGCGCCAGAGCGCCGACATCGTGTTGGTGGCGCGGACATGATAGCCCTCCTGGGCCAGCGTCTGCGAAATGACGAGCCTTACGCTCGCATCGTCGTCCGCGACCAGGATTGTCGGACCGCTCATCTGGTCGTTCCTTTTTGACGCGCAATCGGAAAGAGAAGGCGCAGCGAGGCTCCGCTCACGCTGTTGTCCAGCACGACGAAACCGCCATGGGCCTGCATGATCTCGGCGACGACGGCGAGCCCGATCCCTGCGCCACCCGCCTTGGTGGTGAAGAAGGGCTCGAACACCCGCGCGACAGACGCTTCCGGCACGCCTGGGCCATTGTCGGTGACAGAAATCTCGAGCGCCCCTCGCGCCCGCGGCCCGTCACGCCCTGCAAACCTGAACCCCGCCCGATATCGCGTGGCGATGGCGATGCGCGCTTGGCGTGCGCCTACTCCGGCCGCCTCGACTGCGTTCTTGACCAGGTTGAGCGCCGCCTCATGCAGGTGATCGGGATCGACCTCGATCTCGGGAAGGGATGGATCGTACTGCAGGTCGAACCGCGCGTTTGCCCCGAAGCTCGCCCGCGCGAGATCCACCACACTGTCGAGCACGATGTGGACGTTGGTGATCCGCGCTCGGGGCGAGAAGAAGGTCTCGAAAGCCTGGAACCTGTCGACGATGCGCTGGATGCGCCCCCCCTCCTCGCGGATCAGCGAAAGCAGCGCACGCTGATCATCCCGCGCCTGCCGCGCCAGCAGCTGCGCTGCGCCGACAATGCCGGCCAGCGGGTTCTTCACCTCATGCCCCAGCATGCGCGCGATCTGCGCAAAGGCATTCACCTCGGCATTCTTGGACTCGTCCTGCACCTGCCGGACCGGCATGAAGGTCAGCACCAACCCGCCCTCGACGCCATCCGGAGAGGCCGTGACATCCATGTCCACCGGCGCGATGTGGGGGCTTGCGATCCGTATCGAGCGCGCGGACATGACGCCGCCCTCGCGTCTGGCCCGCATGATGAAGTCCATGAGCGGGGCGTCTTCCGGCAGAAGGTCTGTCAGCGGCTTTCCGCGCACAAGAGCAGAGGATCGCTGCACCAGCGTTTCCGCTGCCGGATTGACGAAGCTCACCGTGTCGCGCGCCGTCAACCCGATCACTGCGAACGGCATTGCGTCGAGGACACGTAACGCCAGTGCTGAGCCATCCTGCATCACACTCATGCCGCTGCTCGCACGTCCTGGAACAGGCCCGCCAGCCCCTCCTGCAGCGCCGCCGCGCTTTCAAGCCGGCAGAGCGCAATCCGCTGCTCCGACATCGGCGGAAGGCTGTGATCCTCGCACCAGGCATCAACGAACGCTGCAACATGTTTGCGGACGACCCGCACGCCCAGCCGTTCGCCATAGAGTGCAACGGAGCCCGCGATTTGCGCCTGCATGCACGCCAGCTTCTCTGCCGGCGTCGGCGCCGTGTAGGGGGTATGGAAAAGCGCGTGCGAGATTTCTGCCAGACGCCAGGGCCGCCCCGTTGCGCCGCGCCCAACCATCACGCCCGCAGCGCCCGACAGCTTCATCGCATCGCGCGCGCTTTCCGCATCAACAATGTCGCCATTCGCAATCACCGGCAGGCCAATCGCCTCGACGACGCGCGCGATACGGTCCCATGTGGCCCGGCCGTCATAGAATTGTTGGCGCGTGCGACCATGCACCGTCACCATCCGCGCGCCCTCGCCTTCCGCGATGCGCGCGATCTCCGGCGCGTTGAGCGAGCTCTCATCCCAACCCAGCCGCATCTTCACCGTCACCGGCCGGCGCGTGCCCGCCACCGTCGCCGCAATGAGCTGCCGCGCCAGCTCCGGCTCCCGCATCAGCGCGCAACCGGATTGTCCGCCCGTTACCTTTTTTGCCGGGCAGCCCATGTTGATATCGACAATGTCTGCGCCCGCCGCTTCACTGAGCTCGGCCCCGATCCGCATCCATTCAGGTTCCCGGCCGGCAAGCTGGATGATGAAAGGACCCGACCCCTTGTGCGGCGCAGCGCGGCGAACGAAATCCACGTGCTCCCGGGCCAACTCGGCGCCGGCAACCATTTCCGTAACGACTGCCGGCGCGCCGAACCGATCCGCCGCGGTCCTGGCGGGCGCATCGGTAACCCCGGACATCGGCGCGAGGAAAACCGGCGCGGCGATCTGGACATCTCCAACCCTGAACACGAAACAGTCTCCGAGGCGCCCCCGGACATGCCTAATTCTTGAGCATTCCGGACGCAAGATTAGAACCTAGGGCCATGACGACGTCAAGAATGCACAATCGACAGGCAGAAGCGGGCGTTCGGAACGCCGCCATTGTCGTTGCGGCAGGCTCGGGGACTCGGCTTGGCGGCGCAACGCCCAAGCAGTTTCAGGCCTTGGGCGGCAAGCCCATGCTCCTGTGGAGCGTCGAGGCCCTGCTGCGGTGCAAGGACATTTCAGCAATCGCCGTGGTTGTGCCCGTGGAGGATCAGCATCGCGTCCGCACCATGCTGCCCCACGGATGGCACATCCACGTCGTTCCCGGCGGCGCCACGCGGACGGAATCCGTGCGCGCCGGGCTCACTGTTCTCGAGCCCCTGCGTCCCGACAGCGTGCTTATCCATGACGCCGCCCGCCCGGGCCTCTCCGCTGATGTTCTGGATGAGCTGCTTGAGGCGCTGGCCGAAGCCGATGCCGCTTGCCCTGCCCTCCCCGTGGCCGATGCGCTCAAACGCGCCGACACGCTGAAGACCCTCGCGCGCGAGGGTCTGGTTCGTGTCCAGACGCCCCAGGCCTTTCGCTGGGACGTGATCACGCGCGCCTACGCATCGGCCCCCGCCAGCGCGGTGGACGACCTCGCCCTGCTCGAAGGCACAGGCGCGAGGATCAAACTGACGCCAGGCCGGCACGGCCTTTTGAAAGTCACTTACCCGGAGGATCTTGCCCTGGCCGAAAAGCTGATTGGCCTGCCCGCCTTTCGGGTCGGGACAGGGTTCGACGTCCACGGCTTCGAAGCCGGCGACGCCGTCATCCTCTGCGGTGTCCGCATACCGCACACGAAGAAGCTCGAGGGCCATTCGGACGCCGACGCCGCCTGGCACGCGCTTACCGACGCCATCCTGGGCGCCATCGCCCTCGGGGACATCGGCGATCATTTCCCACCGTCCGATCCGCAATGGAAAGGCGCCGCCTCGATCAAGTTCCTGCAGCACGCGGTGAAGCTCGCGCACGAGCGTGGCTACCGCATTGCCAATGCCGACATCACCATACTCGCCGAGCGCCCAAAAATCGCGCCTCACCGCGAAGCGATGCGTCACGCCACGGCCGAAGCGATGAACGTCTTGCTCGACGTCGTCAGCGTGAAGGCCACCACGACAGAGGGCTTAGGCTTTGTCGGCCGCGAAGAAGGCATAGCGGCGCAGGCGAGCGTGTTGCTGAGCCGGTGATGGATCCTCTTGGCCTTGTGCTGGTTGTCGTGTTCGCGGGCACAGGCCTAATCCATCTTGCCTGGGCGCTCGGACTGAACTGGCCCGGAACCGATCCGGTGACCCGTGCAGCAGTCGTGATCGGAACACAGAATCGCGCTCTGATCGGTTCCATCGGCTGGGTCGCCATCAGCGCCTGCTTCTTCCTGGCGGTCGGCGTTGTCTGGATCGCTCAACAGCCGATCATCCACCCGCTCCGCGCATTCGTGGCCTATGGCGGATACACCGTCCTCATAACAGCTTTCGCTCTGCGGGGCCTTGCGCCATACGTGACGCAGGTGTTCGAATATGCTCGCTCCACGCCATTCTACACCTTGAATCGGCGCTATTACGCCCGGCTTTGCATCGGTATCGCTCTTGGCCTGATCGTCGATTTTCCGGCTGGCCTGGAGGATTTTCTTCCCGGTTGACGTCCTGGCTTACAGGATTTCCGAGCGAGTTTTCGTTGTGACGGCGACGTCCGGCGCGCTAGCCTGATCCAACAGGGAGGCCGCTGATGTTCGACGACCAACTTCTCATGCTCGCGCGCCTCACGCTGGATGACGCCCAGCAGAAGCGACTCAAGATCGCGACCGCCGAAAGTTGCACCGGCGGGCTCATTGCCGGGCTGCTAACTGAAATCCCGGGCTCGTCCGCCACAGTCGAGCGTGGATTCATTGTCTACTCGAACCGCGCGAAGGAAGAGATGCTGAACGTGCCCGGCGATCTTATCGCCGACGCCGGGGCGGTGTCAGAACCTGTCGCCCGCATGATGGCCGAGGGCGCGCTGGAGCAATCGCGCGCCAATCTCGCCGTCGCCGTCACCGGCGTCGCGGGCCCGGGCGGGGGCACGCCGCTCAAGCCCGTTGGTCTTGTCCACCTCGCCGTCGCACGCGAGAACAAGCCCATCTTCCATCAGGCCATGCGCTACGGCGAGATCGGCCGTGATCGCATCCGGAGGGAAACGATCGCGACCGCACTCGAAATGCTGCGCAAGATGATGGCGTGAACTACCGGCAATCCCTCGGGTCGAACTCGTCAGCCTCCGTCACCCGGCCATTGTAAGAGGTGAAGCCGACGCAGCGGCCCTTGCGACCGCTGCTGGTGTAGAACAGGTCCCACTGCTGCCCGTGGTCACGGAAGCTTCCGGCGCCGCGGAATCCTGAATTTGCCAAGGCGCGCTTGGCCTGATCGACGCTCAGCCCCTGCAGGTCGCGCACATCGATCCTTCCGCCGCCGGGAATGCCGTACCCCTCGCACTCGCGACCCCGGAAGGAGCGAGCGTCAGTCACACGACTCCTGTAGGAGGTAAACCCGATGCAATCGCGGCCGCGCGAACTCAGCCACAGATCCCACTGTTGGCCATCGATGCGCACATTGCGGATGTTGGTGTAGCCATACTCGCGCAGATTGCGCTTGGCGTCGTCGACCCAGAGGCCGGGCAGATCATCTTCATCAATCCGGCCACGTCCGCCGCTCACAAGTCCGCACTCGCTGTCGGCAAAGCCACGCACGTCCGTCACGCGGCCATTGTAGGAGGAGAACCCAACGCATGATTCGCGGGCCCGCGTATTGGACCACAAGTCATAACGCTGCCCGCCATAGTTGATGCCGCGGTAGGGGCGGTAGCCCTGGTTTGCCAACTCCCGCTTCATCTGATCCACGCTCTGGCCGCCCTGGTATCCGCCGCCCCAGCCGCCATAGTCGCGGTCGTGCTCGCGCTGGGCTGAGGCGGGTGCGGCGGCCGTGATGGCCGTGGCAGCTAGCAGGGCGGCGGCGATCAGTCTCTTCACGTTCAATTCCCCATCAGGGCGGCGGCCGGGTTAGGCCGATCAACTCACACCTGATGACGCAACTCACATGAACGCAGCCTGATCACAGCGGTCAGGAAAGCGAGCGCTGCAGCCTGCCCTATTCCCGCCACGAGCCCCCGGAAATCCTCGAGCCATGGAGAGCGACATGCGTTGGCGAGGTTTGGCGATTCTTGCTGTCGCGGCAGCGTCCTGTGCGGCGCCGCCGGCCCCTGTGGCGCCTCTGCCTGTAACGGCATCCAATGACTGCGCCGTCATCACTGCGCTCGTGACAGAACACTACCGGTTCAATGCCGAAAACCTGCCCCCACCGCTGAAGCCTGGCGGCGATGACGGCTGGAAACCCGCCTGTGATTTCAGCGCGCAGGGGTTCACGTTCACAGACTACGCCCAACCCCTGCCAGGCGCGGATCCACGCACAAGCTTCAAATGGGTGGCGTTCCACAAGCCTACCTACGATGGGACCGGCGCAATTGTGACGACTGAAATCATGCATGGACCGTTGGCAGGCATCGGCTATGAATGCCGCCTTCATTCGGGTGTCGCTGGCTGGACGGTCGGCGAATGCAGAACGAGCTGGGTATCGTGATGGCAAGACTGTTTCTGGCGGGAATGCTTCTGGCGCTGGCGGCGTGCGAGAGCGCCCCTGAGGAAGTTCCGCCCACGCCGGCCGCCTTCGTAACCGACGATTGCGCCCTGATCGGCGCCATTGGCCGCGAACAGTACAAGCTCAGCGCTGACGATGCGCAGATGAGTGTCACGCTGAAGGGCGAGGACGCTCCCTGGCGACCCGGCTGCGACTGGCGGCAATACGGCTTCAACCTTGTCGAAGTCGGCGGTCCCGAAGGCGAGCGGGCCACCGCCGGTATGGACCGGCTCAGCTTCACCCGCCCGCGATACGATACCGAGGGCGCCCTCGTTCGCACCTCCGTCACCCAAGGCGGCCAGACGACCAGCGCTCTCTGCCGTCTCACACGTGGTGAAGGCGGCAACTGGTCGGTCGCTTCCTGCGGTCCGGACCCGCGCCTGACCCAGCCGCGCGCTGCCGCTCCAAGCCCTGCCGACCAGACGCCAGATGCTCGTCTGCCCGTCCCGCTCAATTCCGATGTGCGCCCACGCGATGCTGTGATCCCGGATGCCGACCCTGGCGCGCCTCCCGGCGGCAACTGATCAGGCCAGATCCACGCGCGGATAGCGCCGACCTGCCTCCGCTACGAACGCATCGATGACACGCTTCACCGCATAGGCCTTGTTCACGTCGGCCAGCGTCTGCAGGACGAAGTTCCTGAACTCGAACACGATGACGAACTCCACCCGCGCGCCCTTCGGGCCGGGCGTGAACCGCCACGTGTTGGTCAGCTTCCTGAATGGCCCGCGCACGAGCGTCACGTCGATCGCAAGCGCCGTCTTGCGCGCATCAACATCCGTCACGAATGTCTCGCGGAACCCCTTGAACCCGACCGTCACCTCCGCCCTGCACTGCTGGCGATCAGGCCGATCGTCCTCGCTGATGATCCTGAGCGACTGGATCCACGCAATGAATTCCGGATAGCGCCCCACATCGGCGGCCAGATCGAACAGATCCTCCGGCCGATAAGGCAGGTCCAGCGTTTCACGGTGGGTGCTCACGCTAGCGTGCCGAAAGCTGCGCCTCGCGCGCCGCGCGCAGCTTCGCGAAATCCTCATCCGCGTGATAGCTCGATCGTGTCAGCGGGCTTGCCGACACCAGCAGGAAGCCCTTAGAGCGCGCAATCGTCTCATACGCTGCAAATTCCTCCGGCGTCACGAAGCGATCCACCGCTGCATGCTTGCGCGTCGGTTGCAGGTACTGCCCGATGGTCAGGAAATCGACGCCGGCCGAACGCATGTCGTCCATCACCTGCATCACCTCTTCCTTGCTCTCGCCCAGCCCCACCATCAGCCCCGACTTGGTGAACTGCGAGGGATCGCGCTCCTTCACGCGCTCCAGCAGGCGCAGCGAATGGTAATAGCGCGAGCCCGGCCGGATCGAGAGATAGAGCCGCGGCACGGTTTCGAGATTGTGGTTGAACACATCCGGCTTGGCGTCGATCACGATGTTCGACGCATCGCCCTTGCGCAGGAAGTCCGGCGTCAGGATCTCGATCGTGGCCTTCGGCGCAGCCAGCCGGATGGCTCGCACCACTTCGGCAAAATGCGCTGCCCCGCCATCATCAAGATCATCGCGGTCCACCGATGTGATGACGACGTGGCCAAGGCCCATCTTGGCGACCGTCTCCGCCACGCGCCGCGGCTCGTCTGCATCCAGCGGCGCTGGCATCCCCGTGCGCACATTGCAGAATCCGCACGCCCGCGTGCATGTGTCGCCCATGATCATCAGCGTTGCGTGCTTCTTGGTCCAGCACTCGCCGATATTGGGGCAGCCGGCCTCCTCGCACACCGTCACGAGATTCGCCTCGCGGACGAGCCTGCGCGTTTCGAGATAGCCCTCGCTCGTCGGCGCCTTCACGCGAATCCAAGACGGCTTGCGCAACAGCGGCGTGTCCTCACGCCCCTGCTTTTCGGGGTGGCGCGGTCGCTCCGCCCCAGTTTGGGCTCCTGAAGAGGGCTTGTCCTTGTTGTTCACCAGCGTGGCCATAAGCCGCCCGTTATCCTGAATTGCCCGCCCGAGAAATGACCGTTACCCGCCGCAGCTTTCTGCGTTTGTGCTTTGTGGCCCAGCGGGTATGTTACACCAAAGACATAATGAGCGCCCCAGGCGCCAGAGGGAGGAAGTTCTGATGGCGTCACTACGCTCTGCCTATGACCCGCGCCACGCCGACACCAATGTTTTCTCCGCGCTGCTGGCCGCCCGCAAGGAATATGGGGGCAAGAAGGTCATCCTGCACGACGCCGACGATCGCAAGCTCACCTATGACGACATTGTCCGCGCGGCCTTCGCCCTCGGCTCGGCGCTGAAGAAGCACGCGCGCCGCGGCGAATCCATCGGCGTGATGCTTCCAACCGGCGCCGGCGCCGTGATCTCCTTCTTCGCCCTCAGCGCCTATGGCCGCGTCCCCGCGATGATCAACTTCAGCGCCGGCGCCCGCAACATCCGGGCAGCCCTCAAGGCCGGGAAAGTGAAGAAGGTTGTCACTGCCCACGCCTTCATCGAGAAGGCCGAACTCGAGGGCCTGATGGGCGAACTCAAGTCGGATGCGGAGTTCGTTTATCTCGAAGACGTGCGCGCCTCGCTCGGTGTCGCCCAGAAGGCAGCTGGCGCTCTCGGCCCGGTCACGCCCTGGGCCTTCGCCACGGGCGTCGATCCGGATTCGCCCGCGGTAATGCTGTTCACTTCTGGTACGGAAGGCGACCCCAAGGGCGTCGTCCTCTCCCACCGCAACATCGTCGCGAACGTCCACCAGATCCTCGCCCACGTGCCCGAGGCGCTCGGCCTCGACGATGTCCTCTACAATCCGCTGCCCACTTTCCACTGTTTTGGGCTGACCGCCGGCGCCCTCCTCCCGCTTCTCTCCGGCATGAAGTCCGTGCTGCACCCTTCGCCGTTACAGACCAAGATCATCCCCAAGCGCGTTGAGGAAACCGGCGCGACCATCCTGTTCGCCACCGACACCTTCCTCAACCAGTACATCCGCGCCTGCTCCGGCAATGAGCTGGGCAAGCTCCGCTTCGCAGTCTGCGGCGCCGAGCGTGTACGCGACGAAACGCGTCAGCTTGTCCGCCGGCGCTTCAACGTCGAACTCCTCGAAGGCTATGGCGCAACCGAAGCCTCCCCGGTCATCGCGGTGAACCAGCCTGGCAACAATCGCCCCGGCACGGTAGGCCGCGTCCTTCCGGGCATGGAGGTGCGTTTCGAGCCGGTCCCGGGCATCGACAAGGGCGGCCGCATGCTCGTACGTGGCCCCAACGTGATGCAGGGCTATTTCTCCGCTGCAAAACCCGGCCAGCTCCAGCCCCCGCCCGGCGGCTGGCACGACACCGGCGACATCGTCGTCCAGGACGAGGACGGCTACATCGCCATCAAGGGCCGCCTGAAGCGCTTCGCCAAGATCGGCGGCGAGATGGTCTCCCTCGCGGTCGCCGAAAACTGCGCCTCCAGTCTCTGGCGTGATCACGAGCACGCCGCCGCCGTCCTGCCCGACAAGCGCAAGGGCGAGCAGATCGTCCTCCTCACCACCTATCCCAAAGCCGATCGCGGCGACCTGCAGCGGTGGGCGCAGGACCATGGCGTTAACGAGCTCTCCCTGCCCCGCAAGATCTTTCAGGTCAGCGCGATCCCCGTCCTTGGCACAGGCAAGATGGACATCGGCGCCGTCCAGAAGCTCGCCGCCGAAATCGCCGCCCAGGGCGAGGCCGGCGGGGCGCAGGCGGCGGAGTAGCGCCGAGTTCGCCGCGCCGCCATCGTTCAGCCGCTAGCCGCCACTCTGCGATCAGGCTCAACCACGGATCGAGCGGGCCTGTCATTCGACGGACTGGGATTGTACCGGCGATGTGGCGGCTCATTTGCAATCGTCGACACGGTGACTGCTCGCAGGTGAGTCTCCGCCCGGTATCCTCGTGCAGATAACTTGTCGGGCAATCAGACGCCGGCTCGACCTCGCGAACCCAAACAGCGATTGTGGTGCGCACCTGCCACCGGTAACACTGGCTCGTCATGTGCCGAGCCAGCCGAGAGTTATACCGAGAGGCTCGAATGGGGGACCAGGGATGAGCGAACAGCCGGTCGTGGCCGAAAAGGGGCCGAAGCCAATCGAAGTCGAAGCGGGCAAGACGTACTATTGGTGCGCCTGCGGCAAGTCCACAAATCAGCCATTCTGCAACGGCGCGCATAAGGACACGGCGTTTACGCCGATGGCGTGGACGGCAGAGCAGTCGAAGACGGTGTATTTCTGCCAATGCAAGCGCACAGGCAGGGCCCCGCTCTGCGATGGCTCGCACAACAACCTGTAATCTGCCACGGCGCCGAGCGTTGGCTGATTGCCGGGCCGGGCGGGGTCTGGGCGGGCTCCTGCCTGGCCAGTAGGCGGGTCAGCAGGGAGGGGCTTTGCGCGCTCAGCCGCCGGCCTGTGGCTGACAAGTCGGGCCTGGGCGAGCCAAGCCCCCTCCCCAACCGAACAAAATCACGCCGCCCTGTGCCTTGCGCCGCTTGACACCCCAACCGCCCCGCCATACCTCCCCCGCGTCTCTGGCACTCGGTACACGAGACTGCTAGCAGACGCGTTCCCGGGCCGCCCAGGGGGGCGGTCCGAACCCGAAAAACAGAGGCAAATCATGAGCTTTCGTCCGCTTCATGACCGCGTGCTCGTCCGCCGCGTCAAGGAAGAAGAGAAAACCAAGGGCGGGATCATCATTCCTGACACCGCCAAGGAAAAACCCCAGGAAGGCAAGGTCATTGCGGTGGGCGCCGGCGCCCGCGGCGAAGACGGCAAGGTCACTCCGCTCGACGTGAAAGCCGGCGACCGCATCCTGTTCGGCAAGTGGTCAGGCACCGAGGTCACCATCGACGGCGAGGAGCTCATCATCATGAAAGAGAGCGATATCCTCGGCATCGTCGACAAGACGGCCGCGCCGAAGAAGTAAGCGCCGCTCTCCCCATCAATTCAGCTAGCTAGGAACAAGCCACATGGCAGCCAAGCACGTTCAATTCTCCGCCGACGCCCGCGAGCGCATGATGCGCGGCGTCGACATCCTCGCCAACGCGGTGAAAGTCACGCTCGGTCCGAAGGGCCGCAACGTCATCATCGAGAAGTCCTTCGGCGCTCCGCGCACCACCAAGGACGGCGTTACCGTCGCCAAGGAAATCGAACTCGCAGACAAGTTCGAGAACATGGGGGCCCAGATGATCCGCGAAGTGGCCTCCAAGGCCAACGACGTCGCGGGTGACGGCACCACCACAGCCACCGTTCTTGCCGCCTCGATCGTTCGCGAGGGCCTGAAACGCGTCGCTGCGGGCATGAACCCCATGGACCTCAAGCGCGGCGTCGACAAGGCCGTCCTCGAAGTCATCGAGAACCTGAAGAAGCAGTCGAAGAAGATCACGACGAACGAAGAGATTGCCCAGGTTGGCTCGATCTCTGCGAACGGCGAGACCGAGATCGGCGCGATGATCGCCGAAGCCATGGCGAAAGTCGGCAATGAAGGCGTCATCACCGTCGAGGAAGCCAAGGAAATCGAGACCAAGCTCGAAGTCGTCGAAGGCATGCAGTTCGACCGCGGCTATCTCTCGGCCTACTTCATCACCAACGCCGACAAGATGGAGGCCGTTCTCGACGACGCGCTTATCCTGCTCCACGAGAAGAAGCTGGCCTCGCTCCAGCCCCTCCTGCCGGTGCTGGAATCGGTCGTCCAGACCGCCCGCCCGCTGGTCATCATCTCGGAAGACGTTGAAGGCGAAGCGCTGGCGACCCTGGTCGTCAACAAGCTGCGCGGCGGCCTGAAAGTCGCTGCCGTCAAGGCCCCGGGCTTCGGCGACCGCCGCAAGGCCATGCTGGAAGACATCGCCATCCTCACGGGCGGCACCGTCATCTCCGAGGACCTCGGCATCAAGCTGGAGAACGTCACCATCGACATGCTCGGCAAGGCCAAGCGCGTGCAGATCTCGAAAGAGAATACCACGATCGTCGACGGCGGCGGCAAGAAGAAGGAAATCGAAGGCCGCATCTCGCAGATCCGCAAGCAGATCGACGAGACGACCTCCGACTACGATCGTGAGAAGCTGCAAGAGCGTCTCGCCAAGCTCGCGGGCGGCGTTGCCGTCATCAAGGTTGGCGGCGCCACGGAAGTGGAAGTGAAGGAACGCAAGGACCGCGTTGACGACGCCCTCAACGCCACCCGCGCGGCTGTCGAAGAAGGCATTGTTGCCGGTGGCGGCACCGCCCTCCTTCGCGCAGCCTTCGCCATCAAGTCCGAAGGCGACAACGAGGACCAGCAGGCCGGTATCGACATCGTCCGCAAGGCGCTCGAAGCCCCGATCCGCCAGATCGCCGAAAACGCCGGCGTCGAAGGCTCGATCGTCGTCGGCCGCATCCGTTCGGAAAAAGGCTCGAAGTCGTTCGGCTTCAACGCCCAGACCGAAGAGTATGGCGACCTGGTCGAGATGGGCATCATCGACCCGGCCAAGGTCGTCCGCGTCGCCCTGCAGAACGCTGCATCGGTGGCGGGCCTCCTGATCACCACGGAAGCTGCAATCGCTGATGCTCCGAAGAAGGACGCCGGCCACTCCCACGGCGGTGGCGGCGGTGGCGGCATGCCCGACATGGGCGGCATGGACTTCTAGTCCGCCGACTCACGTTGATGCTGAATCGGAAGGGCGGCTCCTCGGAGCCGCCCTTTTCGTTTTCGGCGCTGCGCACCACATCACGACGCCGTGAATGCGGTATCGTTGCGAAGGCTACACCATCGAGCCGCGCAATGCCTGACAGAATCTGATGCGTCAGATAATTGAATTGCCGGCAGACTATTCCGTGGCAGCCCGTTTTGGGGACAGGCCATGCCAAAATCCATAAATCTGCATATTCAGTCGTGTAAATCTCCTTACAGGATTGCGTGATACTCGATATGTCTTTATCGATTTTCGAGAAGTTCGATTTGGCAGCCCATCCTGACCCCGGGCGAGCCAGACCCTAAAGAACTTCGGAATGCCGGTTGGCGGGGCGGGCTGGCGACAGTCCGCCCCGCCATCTCATTCTGACCAGCGGCAAGCCCTTCTTTTCTCAAAACTCGCCCGGAAGTTGCGCCGCGGATGGTCCTGTTCATGTGCGAGACAGGTCACATCCGTAAAGTTCAAGGTCAGCGATGCGAGAAACTGGGTTCCGAAAAGAAAAAGGGCGGCGCGATGAACGCGCCGCCACTAGAAGGGTCTGATACGAGCGTTTCCTCCCCGAAACGCCAAACCGCCGAAGCAGTTCGGGACGACGATCACCTACGTGTGCCCGTGAGTCAAGCATGATCTTACAGGCGCGTTACCCAATCTTGGAATCAAATGGCCCTATTCCGCGACGAAAAACATGGGCTGGGGGATGAATTGCCCGGCTAAGCCTTCGCACACGCAACAAGCAGGCCGTCCAGATGATACCGAATGGAATCGCCTCGCGATTGGATCACGCTCGCGTTTGGTTCAGGGCTGTCACAAACGAGTCGAGCCGCTCCGTCGAACCGCCGCTCTGGCGCTCCAAGCCTGTTGCCAGGAAGGCCAGTGAGCGCAGGTTCGCCTCGTCCCAATCGGCCTCGAGCGAGGCTGCGAGATGGGCCTCGCTCCGCAGGATGACGCCATCTTCGAGCACCTTCAAACCGTTAGCCTGCAGCGTTGCACCAGTTGTTGTTATGTCGACCACGAGGTCGGCAACGCCGGCGGCTGGCGCGCCCTCCGTCGCACCAGCGCTTTCAACGATGCGATAGTGTCCGACCCCCTCCTCCGTAAAGAAGCGCCGCGTCGAGCGCGTGTACTTTGTTGCCACGCGCAGCTTCCGGCCCGTGTCGCGCTCCATGCGCGCGCCAACATCGTCAACATCCGCCATCGCCGACACATCGAGCCAACTGGCCGGGGCCGCAACGACCAGATCGGCGCGGCCGAACCCCAGCGGTGTCACCAGGTGCGCAACGCGCTCAAGATCGCCAGCCAGCTCCCGGAGCAGATCCTCACCGCTGACCCCGCAATGGATGTCGCCCGAAACGACGCCGGAGGCGATCTCGGATGCCGACAACAGCCGGACCTCGACCCCTGGCAGCGTCGGGATCTGGGCGAGATACCCCCGCGCGCCGCCCGTTGGCTCAATCGGAAAACCGGCCGCACGGAAGTATGCTTCCGTCTGCTCCTTCAGTCGGCCCTTCGAGGGAATGGCGAGTCTCAGCGCGCTCACATTGCGCCTCCCCTGCCCAACCTGTCAGCGCGCAGGGCCGCCCCCATCCCCGAAGCCGTTACCCCGCCCGCGCTAAGCCGCGCGATGAGGCCATCATAACGACCACCCGAGAGGATCGGCCTGTCGCTCGAGAACGGTTGAGCGAGTTCAAAGACAAAGCCATCATAGTACTCGAAACGACGTCCTGCTTCGGCGCTAAATGTTGCGTCGGTCCAAAAGGGCGGCTTAAGCCGCGCAATGTGAGCCAGGCGCTCGTTGAAGGTCTCAAGCGCCGGGCTGAGATCGACCTCTGCCTCCGCCGCATACCTTGCGAGTACGGCCGCACTGTCCGCCAACGGCGCATTCAGTGCGAGATATGCGGCCACCTGTTCGAGCACGCGGGCGCCAGGAGGCGGATCATTGGCTTTCTCGCGCAGGCGCCGCGCAATTTCGGCGGGCGAGCGCGACACCGGCTCAGCTCCAAGTCTTGAGAGCTCGCGTTTCACCGCTTGCTCAGCATCCTCCTCACTCAGTTGACCGATCTCCAGAACGGCATCCGAAATTCCTGTACGCTGCGTTGTCGCCGCCAGAAGCTCGCGCGGCCCCTTGCGTCGTGAGAAGGCGCGGCGAAGCCGGTCTCGCCATTGCGGCGACAGCGGCAAGGCCGCCAGCAGTGAATGATAGATGGCAACATCACCAAAGCGTACCTTGGCGCTTGACACACCGCCGGCCTGGGCAGCCTCCAGCGCCACCGCCAGCGCTTCGGCATCCTCGGCAACCGAGCCCGCATTCCCGAACCACTCGAAGCCGATCTGAAGGTGCTCTACAGGATCATCTGACCCGCGCGGCGGCAGGCGATAGACCGGCCCGGCGCCGTGGTACCTCGCCACTGGCAGCTCGCCCGTCGCAACCATTTGTGCGATCGGCGTCGTCAGGTCTGGCCGCAGACAATGCTCTACGCCGCCCGCATCAGTGAACGTGCACAGACGCGAGCGAACTGCCTCGCCCGAAAGCTCAAGGATGACTTCGGCTGACATCAGCACAGGCGGCTCGGCCCTCACACCGCTCACACGGGCAATACGCGCCAGCGCCGCCGAAGCTTCGGGTGTAAACCTCACAACCGGCCTGCAATCGACTTGATACGGGCCACCATGTCGCCGCGCGGGCACTCGAACTGCCCGGGACGCTCCGAGCGCCAGGCTTCATTGTCAGCCAGCTTGCCAGCCGCGGCCGCGCCCGCCTTCAGGTCCTTGATCGTCACGATGCCGGCAGCGCGTTCGTTGCTGCCGACGATAACCACAGCGGGAGACTTGCGGCGGTCTGCGTACTTCATCTGGGCCTTCATACCGGCTGAACCCAGATACATCTCGGCGCGCACGCCGGCGCGACGAAGGTCTGTTGTGAGCGCCGCGTAGTCGGCCATCTGGTCCCTGTCGAGCACCAGGACGAGGACAGGGCCTTCGACCTCTTCCTCACCGCTGGCCGCCATCGCAGCAGCGAGCCGGCTAATGCCGACCGAGAAACCTGTTGCTGGCGCAGGCTCGCCGCGAAAGCGGGCGACGAGGCCATCATAACGGCCCCCGCCGCCCACGGAGCCGAACCGCATTGGATTGCCTTCGGCATCCTGGAACTCGCGCAGGAACTCCGCTTCGAAAACCGGTCCCGTATAGTACTCCAGCCCGCGTACGATGGAGGGATCAAACGTCGCTGCGTCGTCGCCAATCTTGAGCGCGCTGAGGATCGTGTCGATCTCTGCGAGTTCCGCTACGCCGGCTGCGCCTGCGCGTGTCATGCCGACCGTGTTGGCCAGTTTCCGCGCCGTCTCCGCCCGCGTCACCGATCGCGACGTGATGAACTCGATCAACACGTCAATCTGATGCGCCTGCAGGCCTGCGCCCGGAGTGAAATCGCCGGACTCATCCCTGCGCCCTTTTCCAAGGAGGAGCGTCACGCCTTCGACGCCAAACTTGTCGAACTTGTCGAGAGCCCGCATGACCGAGGCGCGCTGCGCAGGCTCGACGACGCCGGCTGACTCCATCAGGCCGTCCAGGAGCTGTCTGCTGTTGACCCGAATAAGGTACTCGCCCCGCCCTGCTCCTGCTGCCTGCATCGCCTCGGCGGCAATGGCGATCATCTCAGCATCGGCCGCGGGTCCGGCAACGCCAACCGCGTCTGCGTCACACTGGATGAACTCGCGAAAACGAAATGGCCCGGGTTTTTCATTGCGCCAGACCGGGCCTGCCGAATAGCGGCGAAACGGCTTGGGAATGCGTTCCCAGTTTTCGGCGACGTAACGAGCCAATGGCGCAGTGTGATCATAGCGCAGGGCGATCCACTGCTCATCATCGTCCTGCAGAGCAAACACGCCGCTGTTTGGACGGTCGGTGTCGGGCAGAAACTTGCCCAGCGCATCGACATACTCGAACGGACCGGTATCGAGGGCGTCGAACCCCCAACGCTGGTAAACCTGGCTTACGGAGTCGACGAGGCGGCGCTCGGCGGCGATGACCGCCGCCGTCCTGTCAGGAAATCCCCGCGGCTTGCGCGCCTCGGGCCGCTTCTGCTCGTCGCTGGACATGATGGCCTTCCGTCATGGGCCTGCGGAATAGCCTATGGGGCAGCATCCCGCAACGTCGTCCGACGGCTGGATTTGCCTAGTATTTGACGTCACAGCCGTAAGGCACCGTTGCGGCCGGATCCGGCGCCTTTCCGGCCTTCAGCGCGGCCAGACCGGTGGTAACGTAATTGATCGCCTTCGGGACGTCGTCGACCTTGTTCGACTGAATTGAGTCGATTGCGCCATTGTAGGCGACTTTGCCATCGGGCGTGATGATGAACATGTGCGGCGTGGTCTTGGCGCCGTAGGCGCGCCCCATGGATCCATCGGGATCAAGCAACACATGCGTCGGCTTTGCGCCGCGATCCAAAGTGAGTTTGTCGGCCTGCTCGGGCGATACATGACCCTGAGAACCGGGCTTGGACGAGATGACGGACAACCACACCACGCCGTCCTTTGCAGCAGCCGCCTGCGTGGCTTGCATGTTTTTCGAGTTGTAATGCTTCTGTACGAACGGACAGCCGTGGTTGGTCCATTCGATCACGACGGTCTTGCCCCTGAAGTCGGCAAGCGAGATGTCCTTGCCGGATGTATTCAACTCCTTGAAGGCAGGCGCCGCATTTCCCGGAGGGGCTGCATCCGCGCTCGAGACGATCAGCGCGGCTGCGGTGATCGCTGAGGCAGCCGCCGTTCCGATCAAGATGGGAAGTTTGGTGCGTTTCAAGGCGGTCATCATGACTCTCCCGATTGGAATTCGCCAGGCTCTTCAAACCGAGCCTGCTGCCTCGCGTACGGCCTGCTGAATCATTGCCGGTGTAAGCAGCCCATCGAACTTCTTCGGCGGGCCACCTCCGGCTGGATAGACAAGATACAAAGGCACCCCCCCGGCGCCATGACGCTTGAGTTCTTCTGCGATCACACTGTCCTTGTTGGTCCAGTCCGCCTCAAGGAAGACGACCTCGAGATCCGCAAATGTCTGCTGGACCGCCGGATCATACATGGCTCCCTTGTTGACCTGGCAGGTCACGCACCACTTTGCGGTGAAATCGACGAAGATCACGCGGCCTTCGGACTGGAGCTGGGTGACCTGCTCGACCGACCAGTCCTGCGCGGCGACCTTGGCCTCGGCCCTGGGCAGGTTCATCGCGATCGGCGCCAGCATGAACCCGCCGACGATGACCAGTCCGGCTGCAACGCGGCCCACGGCCTTGGCGCCTATCTTGCCGCCGAGCCAGATGCCGAAGGCCAGCACAATGGCGCCGGCGAGCGCAAGCATCACGCCATCCGTACCGGCCTGCGCTGCAAGCACCCACAGCAGCCAAAGGGCGGTCGCGAACATCGGAAAGGCCAACACCTGCTTGAAGGTGATCATCCATTTGCCCGGCTTCGGCAGAACTTTCGCGAGCGCTGGCGTGAAGCTGAGGATCAGGAAGGGGGCGGCCAGGCCCAGGCCCATCGTCACAAAGAGCAGCATCACGATAGGAGCCGGCTGAACCATCGCGGCGCCTACTGCGCCGGCCATGAACGGTCCAACGCATGGCGCCCCCACAAAGGCCGCGAGCAACCCCGTGAAGAAGGCTCCTGAGGTTCCGCCGCGATCTGCAAGGCCCCCACCCACATTCATCAGGGAGGCCCCCATCTCGAATACGCCAAGCATGTTGAGGCCGACCGCGAACATTACCAGGGCGAAGAGTGCAACAACCCACGAATACTGAAGCTGGAAACCGAGACCTGCCGAGGTATCGCCGGCTGCCTTCAGCGCGACAAGGATCGCCCCAATCGCAGCAAAGCAGACCACCACGCCAGCCAGGTAGGCGACCCCATGGCCCCGCGCCTCCTTGGGGTTGTGGGCATGGTTGACGAGACTGGCGGCCTTGATGGTGAGAACTGGCAGCACGCAGGGCATGAGGTTGAGGACGAGGCCCCCGAGAAACGCAAAGCCGAGTACAACCAGCAGCTGGTCAATCGGTAGCGCCGGCGTTTCGGCTGCTGCTGCGGCCGCCGCGAAAGCGACTGTGCCGACGCTGGCCGGCACGATGCCGGGTGTCGCGCGAGCCTCCCAGCCGCGTAACTTGCCGTCGGCTGTCTCGATTCCGATGATACCGCCGAGGTCCTGCTCGCCCGGCTTGGCGAACATCGTGTTCGCCTTGAGTTCAACCGACACGCCATCGAGTCCCGTGCGCACGGCTTGCGGCGCCGCATGCAGGATGTCGGCGCCGTAGGGAAAGAAGCGGATCCATTTTGCCGACGCCACGGCGCTGGCGAGGCTGTCGTCGACGACGCCGATCCTCAAGGTATCGCCCGAGCGCTCGACGACGGCCTGCCCCGTCAGGGCGACCGGTATGGTAGGAAGCGTTTCTGCGATCTCGCTGCTCGCCGCCGCATCAGCCGACGGGGTTGCCGCCACGGGGAGCGATATCGACAGGGTCACGTCTTCAGGGATGCAGATGTCGGCGCAGATCAGGTATTCGAACTTCGCGCCAAGCGTGAGCCGCGAGCCGATCGCCGCCTCGGGCGCGATCTTTACTTCGAAGGGTAGAATAACCTCGTCCTCGTAGCCGTAGTTCATCAGTGTCGCGAGCGGGATGGCATGTGGTGTTGGGAATTTGAATTCGCCCGCCGTGACTTCAGGCGATGATGCCCACGTCGCCGTTGGAGGAAGGCCGCTATCCCCGGGATTGATCCAATAGACATGCCAGCCGTCAGCCATCTTGAGACGGAGTGCGCCAAGGAAAGTGTCGCCCGGCGTCGCCGCCGAACGCTCAAGCAGGATCGTGCCTTCAGCGTGGGGGCTGCTGGCGGTAACCTGGGCGGAGGCAGGGGCTGTAAACCCTAACGCTGCTGCTGCCAGCAGCATGGCCACCAAAATTCCGCCGATCCGCGGCATTGCCAGACGCACGCTGAACCTCATTGTCCTGCCGCCAGGACGCAAAGCGGCAACCCATGGCCGCGAACGCATTGTGTACTAAGGGAGCCAAACGCGACAGGTCCATCCCCCTCGCCTGAACGTGAGGGATGGACCTGCCCTGATAACGCAACTGTGGGGGATTTACCCCTAGGACGACGCTTACTGGGCCAACCGGCGCATCGTGCGCTGAATCACGCGCTGCCAGTTCATGAGGGACACCATGTGGGCATAGACGGCCGCAAGCGCGCCCGTGTTTCGGATGTCCTGGAATTTGGCTTCGGGCAGCGCGTTGAGGCCGTCCTCGGATATGGCCCAGTAGTCAGCAATCTTCTGGGTCTGTCCGGCATTGCCAGCCGCATCGCGCGGTGTGAATGCCACTGACTTCTGTTCAAACAGCGAGGCCTGGTCGAGCATCTCGACGAACTCGACGGTGGCCCGACGCTGGCGTTCGAATTCCTTGCAGAACTCGATCGCGTCCTGCGTAAACTTCGAAGCCTGATCACCCTCGAAGAACTTCACGTCCGGCGCGTTGGAAACCATCTCGGCTGCGGTATCAACACACAGCAACAAGCGATCGCTTTTGGGATCTGAAGCGAAAACGAACGGATAGCGGCGGGCAAACGCTGGCAGATAGGCATCAGGATCCGGCTGGCCCTTGGCGTCGATATACTCATTTTCGTTCTGCCGCACGCCCATCACGGCGACAGGCGTCTTGTCTGCGCCCACGAAGATGATCGGGAAGCAAGTGGCTGCAACGCCGAACTCGCTCACGGTAATCGGCACCGCGTGGGCCGTTTTGAGGAATGAGAACGGGGCCGGAATCTGTTTCACGCCCAGGTCCCGGTGCTTCTCCAAAGACAGAGGTTCGGGACGCTTGTAGAACATGACCTGGCCGGTCAGTTCCGGCTGGCCGCCGGGGGCGGGGGTATTCATTAAACGGCTCCTGACTTGATGCTGGGCGGTGCTTATCGGAAAACTCCGGTCGCCTCAACCAAAGCGAATCATATGTTTTTCCCGGCCTGCAGACTGCGTTTGGGAGCCCTCGCGGTCGCGGGTGCGGCCATCCTTGCCGCAAGTTGTTCGCCTCCGGTGGTGCAGGCCGATCCGGCCTTTGCGGATCTCGTCCTGCGCCTTGGAGCCAGTGAGATCGAGACCCGTCCAGAGGAGGCCGACATGCTTGGCCTTCCCGAGGCAGCCTTTGGTCGCTCTTACGCTACGTTACTCAATGATCGTTCGATCGCCGCCGAACAGCGGACCCGCGCCCGCCGACTGGATTTTCTCGCCGAGCTGGAGCGCATCAACCGATCGGCCTTGTCGCCCGCCGCAGCCCAGTCTTTCGATTCACTGCTTGCCACCTTGCGCGCAACGGTGGCGGTTGACCTCCATGGTCACGGTACGACGGCGCCGGGGCGTGCGAGCGCCTATGTCATCAGTTTTTCGGACGGCGCCTTCACTGACCTCGTGAAGTTTCTCAGCCTGCATGCCGCGGTTCGGACGCGGGCGGAAGCTGAAGCCTGGCTCAAGCGACTGGAGCAGATGGACGAGGCGATGCGCGACGAGCGTCGTCGCTTCGAGGTTGATCTGGCTGCTGGAACGACACCACCGCGAAGCGTTGTCCAGCGTACGCTCGACAAGGCCCGGCAGCTGCGCCCAGGCGCGCCGCGAGACCACGTTCTGGTTCAGCACTTCATCGAAGCACTGGCGCAGATCGCAGAACTTCCCGAAGCCGAGATCGCAAGGTTGACGGCGCGCGCTGCAGACCTGGTCGGCGGCGACATCCGCAGGGAGTATGATGCGCTGATTGCATTGCTTGAGGGCGCGCTCGCAAACGCACCGGCTGACCCGGGCATCTGGCAATTTAAGGACGGCGAAGCCTTCTATGCGGACATCCTGAGGCTTCACACGTCGTCAACGATGACGCCAGCGCAGATGAACGAGCTTGGCCAGAAACTCGTCGAACAGATTTCCGGCGAGCTCGATCCGCTTCTCACGGCAGCAGGCCTCTCCGAAGGCGGGGCCGGCGCGCGCCTTCGCGCCTTGTCGCTCCGGCCCGAGTTTCTTTTTCCCGAGACGCCCGATGGCCGACTGGCCCTTCTCGAGGCGATCAACGCCAAGCTTGCCTGGGCAAATGGCGTTGCCGAGCGCGTGGTGAGTGTTGACAAGCCCGCGGCCCTGATTGTGCGGGAGGCGCCGCGTATTGTGCTGGATACGGCATCGAAGGCCTACTACCGCCCAGGTCCGCTCGATGGGTCACGCCCAGGCGTTTACAACGTCACGTTGCGCACAACTGCTGACTTTCCCGCCTGGACCCTGGCAACACTCAGCTTCCATGAAGGCGTACCGGGACATCATCTGCAGGTCGAGCACACGCGCGACATTCCGAACCGGCCGGTTATCGATCACCTGACCGCCAATCCTGCATTCAATGAGGGCTGGGCGACCTATGCCGAGGACCTGGCCCTTGAGCTGGGCGCCTACCAGTCCGATCCGTTTGGACGGATCGGCTACCTTCAGTCCCTCCTGCTCCGCGCTGCGCGTCTGGTCGCCGATACCGGCATCCATGCCCAGCGGTGGAACCGGGAGGAGGCTCTCAGCTATTTTGAGCGGACGGTCGGGATCACGCGTACGTCGGCTGAACTCGAAGTGGATCGCATCGCCGTAAGGCCGGGTGTGGCGGCTACGTACATGACTGGCAGGGAAACCATTCGGCGTCTGCGTAACAAGGCCCAGCGCGAGCTGGCTGCCACCTTTGATCTCAAAGCTTTTCATGCGGTCGTGCTTGGAGCGGGCCCGCGACCGATATCCGTGGTTGAGGCGGATGTCGCAGCCTTTATCGCAGCGCAGAAAAACACCCCGCGGGGCCAATAGCCTAGCTTACGTCTGTAATACGACGCAAACCAGCCCCATTCGGCGCGCCTGATCTGGTCACGGCCTTGAACATGGGGACTTCAGCATGACACGCACACAAGCATTCTTTCTCACCGCGGTTTCGGCTCTTGCGCTCGCCGCCTGCGCATCGTCGGAAACGGATGAGGCAAGCCGCCAAGACGAGAGAGCGGCCGCTTCAAGCGGTCCGACAGAGCCGGGACGCGACCAGGTGGTCGTAAGCGGCTCACGCCTCGCCCAAGATGGCAGCACAGCTCAGCAATACGCGTACGCCCCGCCGGCTCCGCCGCCGCCGGTGGTGATGGCGGCGCCCAAGATGGTGGCGCCGGGGACCGCCGTCGTGGCGCAACTCATGCCGGGGGACATCAACCGCGAGAATTACGAGGACGTCGAAATCAATGGCGTGAAGGTCGTTGCGAAGGAGCCTGTTTCCACCTTTTCGATCGACGTCGACACGGCCAGCTAAACCAACGTCCGCCGCATGCTCAATGCCGGTCACCTTCCACCGAAGGACGCTGTCCGCATTGAGGAGATGATCAACTACTTCGACTATGGGTACGACCTGCCAAAGTCGAAGGCGACGCCATTCGAAACCACGGTCAAGGTCGTGCCCTCTCCCTGGAGCGAGGGGCGACAGCTGATGCATGTTGCAGTTCAAGGCTACGACATTGCCAGGGAGGTTCGTCCGCCCCTCAACTTGACCTTGCTGATCGATGTTTCAGGTTCGATGGCCAGCGATAACAAGCTGCCGCTGGCCATCAAGTCGCTCAAGATGCTGATCGATGAGCTGGGCGAAAAGGACAAGGTCGCAATCGTCGTCTATGCGGGCGCAGCCGGCGCTGTACTCGAGCCGACATCGGGCGCCGAGAAGGGCAAGATCCTCGCAGCACTTGATCGCCTGTCCGCGGGCGGCTCGACCGCCGGTGGCGAAGGACTGCGGCTGGCCTACTCCATGGCCAAACAGAATTTCAACAAGCACGGCGTCAACCGCGTGATGCTACTCAGCGATGGCGACTTCAATGTCGGGATCAACAATCCTGAACAACTCGAAGATTTCGTGAGCCGCGAGCGCGAAAGCGGCGTCTATCTGTCAATCCTCGGCTTTGGCGGCGGCAACTACAACGACCTGATGATGCAGAAGCTGGCGCAGGCCGGTAACGGCATGGCGGCTTACATCGACAACCTCAACGAAGGTCGCAAGGTCCTGAACGACGACCTGTCCGGCTCGATGTTCTCCATCGCCAATGACGTGAAGATCCAGGTCGAGTTCAACCCCGCGAAGATCGCCGAGTATCGGCTCATCGGCTATGAGACGCGTCTTCTCAACCAGGAAGACTTCAACAACGACAAGGTCGATGCCGGGGAGATCGGGGCCGGAACGTCCGTCACCGCAATCTACGAAATCACACCGGTCGGATCGAAGGCGACGCTTGTCGATCCCAGCCGCTATCAGCCTGCTCCGCAACCCGTCGCCGGCGCAACGAGCGAACTCGCCTTTCTCAAGGTGCGTTACAAGTTGCCGGGTGAGGACACATCGACCCTCATCACGCGGCCTATCACGTCAAGCGATCAGCTGAGCGACATCGCAAGGGCGCCTGAATCCACACGCTTTGCGACAGCAGTTGCCGCTTACGGCTCGATGCTTCGGGGCGACCCCTATCTGGCAAAGTCCTTCACCTGGGACCGCATCATCGATCTTGCGAACAGCGCCAAGGGTGAAGACCCCTTCGGCTATCGCGCCGAGTTCATCCAGCTCGCACGCGCCGCGAAGGCTGCTGCCTCGCAGGAGACCCTTCGACCGGCACACGGTGCTGTCGGGCAATAGGTCCCTAACCTGAAAAATGAATCGGGCCCGCGGTTTCATCCGCGGGCCCGCTTCCCGTCAAAGACCCGGCGCAGACGGGGAGACAACCGCGGCGCCGGATGGACGAGGTCTCGTTGCAGCCTCAGGCGGCGAGCAGCTCAGGTTCGCGCGCCAGTTCACTTCCGTTGGCGAAGACCGGGTCAAGGCCCAGTGCGAGGTCGGCGGCCTCGGCGCGGCGGCTCGCGACATCTGCATTTCGGCGGATGAAGATTGCGGTCGCGCCGTAGCGGCGTGCTTCACGCCAGCGCCAGAAAATCGCAACATCGCCCTCGACCCCGCCCTGTTCGGCGACACGGATGACGCGCCAGCTCGGCCCTTCCTGGGCTGCGAAGATCACGACCCCGGCAACCTTCGCCCAATCCTGTTCGACGCCGAACCGTTCAAAACGCAGGCTCTTGCCTTGAGCCCCGCAGAAGTTCACCGACCCGTTGATTGTCGCCGCCATGTTCTTGCTCCGTTCTGATCGTGCTTGTGATCCCTTTTTGTTCTAATCGCAAGAGCCGCGGCAGAAGTTTTTCGTAAATCAAAGGTAAAGACGCTTGTTCGCGACGCCCGCATCGGCGGCAGGCGTTGGTGCGGCGGCCCTAAATCAACGATGCGTTTGGACCACCTGATGACAACCTGGCCGCCGGCCGGCAGGCTTGGACTTTGGCGCCACTGACGCCGGTTCTTCACGCTCGCCTGTGTCCGCCGACACCCCGTTGAACTGTGACCGGCGGGCTTTCCCCGCGGGATGGAGAGGCAGTCTTTCAGAGGTTCGCGAGCGTGTGGGCGTTGCGCCACCCGCCGCCTGCGCCCGCAACCCCTTCTGTCCGCATCGCGGCCACCTTCCCTCGCTTGGCCGGCGCAGGTCGTGTTCGTATTGCCGCGGACGCTGGGCGTGTTGGATGACCGCCTACGCGCTAAGTTCGGTGTAACGGCGCAGGTGCCAGTCGGTATTGCCGAACTGGGATTCGATCATCGTCACCCGCTTGAAGTAGTGACCGACATTGAGCTCGTCGGTCATGCCCATGCCGCCGTGAATCTGGACCGCGTCCTGGCTGATCAACTTGCCAGATTTGCCGATCTGAACTTTTGCGGCGGAAGCGGCGAGCTTGCGGGCCTTGTCGGCCTCATCGAGCTTCAGCGTGACCATGTAGGTCATGGACGTCGCCTGTTCTGCGGCCATGAACATGTCGACCATGCGGTGTTGCAGCACCTGGAAGTTGGCGATCGGCTGGCCGAACTGCTTGCGCTGCTTGGCGTAGGTGATCGTCGCCTCGTTGAGGATCTTGAAGCAGCCGACCGCTTCGGCGCACAGCGCGGCGATGGCGTTGTCGACGATGATCTCGACCAACGGCAGGCCAGCATCAACCTTGCCGATCACCGCGTCGGCGCCGACGGAGACGTTCTCGAAATACACCTCAGAGGCGCGCAGGCCGTCGACCGTTGGATAGTCGCGGGTCGAGACACCCTTGGCGTTCTTCGCCACCAGGAACACGGTGACGCCATTCGCGTCGCGCTGGCCGCCCGCTGTGCGGGCAGTGACGATGAGATGGGTCGCGAAAGGCGCACCGATGACGACCGCCTTGTGGCCATTCAGCGTGAAGCCAGCGCCGTCCTTCTTCGCGGTCGTGGAGACATCGTGGAGGTCAAAGCGGGATTTGGGCTCGGAATAGGCGAAGGCGAAGCGCGTTTCACCGCCGATGATGCCGGCGATGTGCTCTTCCTTCTGGGCGTCTGTCCCCCCGTGGCGGAAGAAGTTGCCGCCGATGACAACGGTCTGCAGGTACGGCTCGATGACGAGGCCCTTCCCGAACTCTTCGGAAATGATCATTGCTTCGATCGGGCCGGAGCCAAAGCCGCCCTCCGCCTCGGTGAAAGAAGCGCCAAGGAGACCCAGTTCGGCGAATTGCGACCACATTTCAGGGCGCCAGCCAGCTTCGGATTTGGCGACCTTGCGGCGCGTGTCGAAGTCGTACTTCTGGGCGACAAGCTTGGCCACGGTGTCGCGAAGCTGGTCCTGCTCGGAGGTGAAATTGAAATCCATGTCGTCAGTCTCCCTGCGACCCTTCTAGGCCGCGACTTTGGTCTGGTGCAACTGTTCAGGCGGCGACGTTCGCCGTGACGCTGCGCCGCTCCGGTTTGCGCAGCGTCGCGATAAAGAGTTCGGCGACAATGAGGTTGGGGAGCCAGCAAGCCCAGGCGATCAGGGTATACGAATTGTCGAAGCCCACAGTCGTAAGCCCGATCGGAAGATAGATGCGCAACGTAACGGCCGCAAAGGTGAGCGCGAAGGAACGTATCATCCAGCGTTCGTGCGCGATGAAGTTGCGGCGCATGGCCGAGACCAGCGCAAGAAAGGTGAACCCTAGCCAGAGCAGCCCGAGCAGCAGGAAGCCGAGGCCGGCGACGAGGCCAGAGGACGAATAGAGTGCAATGGCAACGCCGGACGCACCGCCCGCAAGACAGGCTGCGACGTAGATGCGGCCGATCCAGCGGTGCAGCACCGGCGCTTTTTCCCGCAGCGGCTCCAGGAACTGGAAGGGGCCGAGGATGAGGGCGATGGCGGAAGCAACAATGTGAGTCTGCAGGCCGAGGTCAGACGGGAAAGCATTGGCGGCGATCGGCGGCGGCAGGAACTGGAAGTTTGTCGCCGCGAGAAAAACGGCATATCCGCCGACGCCAATGGAGAGAAAGGCGATGAGCGCCCATATGGCGTTTTCAGCAGCCTTCACCCTTCCCGCCCCTGCGTCTGGCCTCGCATGCCTCTCTTGCGGAGGCTCGTTCACCGCCTAAAGGCCGAGCACCATCTTGGCGATGATGTTGTGCTGGATCTCGTTCGAGCCGCCATAGATCGAGGTCTTGCGCATGTTGGCGTAGGTCGGCGCCGTCAGGTGGGCGTAGTCGGGACCGATCGGGTGCTGGTTGTCGCCGTCTTGCGGGAAGCCGCGGAAATAGGGCGCGCCATAGACGCCGACAGCTTCGAGCGTGAGTTCCGTGATGCGCTGCTGAATCTCCGTACCCTTGATCTTGAGGATCGAGGATTCGGGGCCGGGTCCCTTGCCCTGGCTTTCGCGGGCGAGCGTGCGCAGCTCGGTATATTCGAGCGCAGTAAGATCGATTTCGAGTTCTGAGATCTTCCTGGCGAAATCCGAGTTGCGGATAATCGGCTGGCCCTGGTCGAGTTCGACCGAGGCGATCTCGCGCAGGCGCTCGATGCCTTTCTTGGAACGCGCCACGCCGGCAATGCCGGTGCGTTCGTGGGCCAGCAGATACTTGGCGTAGGTCCAGCCTTCGTTTTCCTTGCCGACCAGGTTGGCGACGGGGACCTTCACGTCGGTAAACCAGGTCTCGTTGACCTCATGGCCGCCATCCATCGTGATAATGGGGCGGACTTCGACGCCCGGCGTCTTCATGTCGACGAGGATGAAGGAGATGCCTTCCTGCGGCTTCTTCGCGGTGGGGTCGGTACGGCAGAGGACGAAGATCCAGTCAGCGAAGTGGCCGAGCGTTGTCCAGGTCTTCTGGCCGTTGATGATGTAGTGATCGCCGACGCGCTCGGCTTTCGTTTTCAGCGAAGCCAGGTCGGAGCCGGCGCCGGGTTCGGAATAGCCCTGGCACCAAAAATCCGTGCCGTCGATGATGCGCGGGAGGTAGTGCGCCTTCTGCTCTTCGCTCGCGAAGGCCATCAGGACGGGGGCAAGCATCGACATGCCGAAGGGCGGGATGGGGAGCGTTTCGGCGCGGGCGCATTCTTCCTGAAAGATGTAGCGCTGCGTCGCGGTCCAGCCGGTGCCGCCATACTTCTTCGGCCAGGCCGGCGCGCCCCAGCCGCGCTTGTGGAGCGTCTTCTGCCAGAGGAGGAAATCCTCCTTGGAATACTCGTCGCGCGAGTACTTGCCGCGCAGTTCGGCCGGGTATTCGTTTTCCAGGAAGGTCCGAACCTCGTTGCGGAAGGCGATTTCCTCGGGCGTGAACTGGACGTCCATGGCGGGTCTCCGAATGCGAGATGACGTTACGGGAGGTAGGAGCAAGCTGTTTGCTTGATCCCGAATGCGCCTGTTTACGTCAGGTACGTCAAGCCATTTTGCCCAAGGACGCGAGGTCGCGTTGTCGCAACGGCAGGGTACAGTTTGGCCCTGGAGGGCGCTATGCTGTGCCGATGCACCAGCCGATCAAAACCCCCTGCATCAAGGTGTGCGTGGTTGACGGACAGACCGGGCACTGTCTCGGCTGCGGACGGAATCTCGGTGAAATCGCGCGCTGGGCGAGGTTTTCAGAGGCGGAACGGGACCAGGTAATGACCTTGCTGCCGGCGCGGGTTGCGGAGCTGAAGGCGCTCGGCAAGCTCGGTTGAACCCGAATCTTGCTGCTGTGCGTTTGTTCTTCCCGAAGACTTTCTCTGATATGCATCGCGCTGAGGCCGCGCGTTTGGGAGTCGGCGCTTGATACGAGCCATCTTTCCGGCGATCGCCCTTTTCGGCGCAGCGGCCCTCGGGATCGTGGCCCTGCGCGGCACGGTGAATGACAGCTTCGATGCTAAGCCGGCTGTCGCCGACCCTGAACCGGCTGCCCCCAAATTCGCGGAAGTAACGCCCCACCAGCTGCGCACCGCCTCGCTCCGCAAGGAGGGCGATGGACATTACTGGGCGACGGCCCGCGTCAACGGCGCGGTGGTGAAGTTCCTGGTGGATACCGGTGCGACGATGATCTCGCTGACCCGGCGCGACGCTCGCAAGATCGGCGTGGACACTGACAAGCTGGTGCGATCGGTGGATGTGCGCACGGCCGCTGGGCGCGTGAAGGCCGGTACGGTTTACATCGAGAAAATAGAGATCGACGGCGTCGTGCTCGAGAATGTGCAGGCGGTCGTGCTGGAGGAAGGCCTCGAGTACTCGCTGCTCGGCATGAGTTTCCTCAATCGGCTCGAAGGCTGGGATGTGACGCCCGGAGCGATCATCATTCATCAGTAAGGCAAGCCTCAGTAGCTGCCCTCCGCCAGCTGCTTGAGCGTCGCCGTGAGCGTTTCCGGCCCGGTCACGATAAGTCTCCCAACCCGCATCGAATGGGCAATGGCGACGTGGTCACGGGGATCGGGGATCGGCTGATCCAGACTGATTGCGAACGGCCGCCCGCCACACCAGTGCGACGCCGCACGTTTGGCCAGGGTCGCGTCATCCACCATCTCTCCGTTCCAGAAGACTTGGCCGTTGTCGATACGCACCCTGACAGGTTCTGTCGCGCATGTCTGCGCCTGCGCCAGAGCCGATGGCGGGAGCGACGTCGGCGGCGCGTCACATGCGCAAAGCAGCATGATCGATGTCAGACCAACCATCGTGGCGCGCTTCGTGATCATTCGCTGAGACGAGGATCAACTGACGATGTGACTGCCGCCAGCGCCGCGTCATAAACACTGAGTGCACCCGCACCCCGTGCACGAGGCGCTTTTTCGGACAGAATGCGCCGCCACAGCCGGGCGCCGGGTTTGCCGTGGAAAAGGCCGAGCATGTGGCGCGTCATGGAATGAAGTGGTATCCCATGCTCCAGGCGCATGGCAATCCACGGGCGGAAATCGCTTGCGGCTTCGTGGGGCGTGCGGATGCGCTCCGGTGAACCGAAGATGCGCGCGTCGACTTCGAGAAGCAGGGCGGGTTCATGATAGGCAGCGCGGCCAAGCATGGCGCCGTCGAAGCGCGGCAGCTCACGCTCCGTTGCCTCGAGGCTGGCAAGGCCACCATTGAGGACGATGGTGAGATGCGGATGCGCGCGCTTGAGTTCGGCGACAATGTCATAGTCCAGCGGCGGCAGCTCGCGGTTCTCTTTCGGCGACAGGCCCTTGAGCCAGGCCTTGCGGGCATGAACGATGAAGTGGGTGGTCCCTGCCCTCGCCTGCGTTTCCACGAATGAGAAGAGCCGGGTTCGCGGGTCATCTTCGTCGACGCCGAGACGGTGCTTCACCGTGACAGGAACGCCCACGGCTTCGCGCATGGCGGAAAGGCAGTCGGCGACCAGGTTGGGCTCGCGCATGAGGCAGGCGCCGAACGCGCCAGACTGTACACGCTCCGAGGGGCAGCCGACATTGAGATTGATCTCGCTGTAGCCATAGTCGGCCCCGATGCGCGCCGCCCGCGCCAGTTTCTCCGGTTCCGATCCGCCAAGCTGCAGCGCCACGGGCTGCTCCAGATCGTCGAAGCCCAGAAGGCGATCGCGATCACCATGGATCACAGCGTCGGCCGTGACCATCTCGGTATAGAGCAACGCATGCCGCGACAGATGGCGATGGAACGCCCGGCAATTCCGGTCGGTCCAGTCCATCAT
>Ga0172372_10000856_pt1 | contig 47008 bp, 53 predicted proteins | sample LakKiv5m_2_FD_114544 | JGI IMG/M metagenome (GOLD analysis project Ga0172372, IMG submission 114544) | Freshwater microbial communities from Kabuno Bay, South-Kivu, Congo - kab_092012_9.5m | ecosystem: Environmental > Aquatic > Freshwater > Lake | place: Democratic Republic of the Congo...
AAGGGGTCCAAGAACAAAATTGTAGACCCCCCCGCTTCCTCTGCAGGTACCAAGAGGGGCAGGGGTCGGCCCAAGGGGTCCAAGAACAAGTCTGTCATCAACAAGGCACCAGGCCCAGAGTCCGCCGTCAAGTTGCTGAAGCTGCGAACCCCCAAGTTCTCCATTGCCAGTCACGTGGTGCAGAGGATGAGGAAGTCAAAGCAGCGATCTGCAAGTGCTGTGAAAAGTCCCACGCCTTGCAGTCCTGTGGGGAAGAAGGTGAAAACGTCGTTCAAGGTCGCTGTGCCTGTGAGCAAAAAACCGGCAGAGAAGACGCTGGACCCGATAGCGCCTGGCATCACTGCGTCTGAAATGATAAGATTCTTCATGGGCGGTGAGGTGGATTTTACGAATAAAGAAGGACAAATTGTGAAGCTCTTCGACATCACTGCCAGGAAGTGCCCTGACATTGACTACATGGACATTGTCCTTGCTGCGTTGGTGTTTGCGGACATTTGCAACACGCCCATTTCAAGGAGAGACGGTCGTGTAGCAAAGCTTGCAGAGGAACTCGATTTTTCAGTCCTGACGTTTGGCCTGCTCCGGCTCAGGCGTTATTTCGATGTGCAGATGTTATTGGATGCGTTCTCAGACGAGGCTAAGACTTACGTTCAAAAATTGATTGAAGGCAGAGAGTACCTAGAACACTTCTTCACCCTTCAGGATGATGAGCGAGACAAAGAGCTCCGGGTAAGGCACGAAATCGTATACCACGCAGCAAACGTGCTGGGCAGAGGTTTTAAAAAGCCAGAGAACCACGTTACACCTGATGTAATGGGAAAAGTTGACAGATGCATCCAAGCCTTTCGTGGCAACGAGGTAGGCTGTGAAGGTTTGAAGAGTGTGAGAAAGTCTGTTGCAAAAGACGCTGTGCAAAATCTCATTTCAACGAAATATTCATTCGAGTGGTTTATCGAAGGGAAATATGGATTGAAACACCCTCGCTTTGCAGCAATGTTGGCCCTGATGGACGATGCTGAGCACTTCTCAGTGCCCTCGTGCACGTGGAAGACGCCTCGCTGGCCTCTGCCTGGTTCAGCACGTTGTGACGAAGCATCGAAGCCGCCATATGGGGAATTGACAGAGGAGTTGAGCGAAGAAGCGTTTGATGATGCAATGGAGGAATTGTTCAAGCGCAGCCTTGAGGAATGCATTCAAGAAGAGATGTACTTCCAAATGACACTGGATGGCGTCGTGGATGCCCTGTGTGGCTTCAAATCTAGCCCCTTGCCACAGTAACCCCCCCGTCGACTCACGGTCGCCTTGGCAAGAATAAACATATCTATCTTTATTGCTGACGCCCGTACAGCCAGGGGGCCTCGCTCGCGTTCCACTTCTTCCCCCCGCCCCCCGGCAGCGCGCTGTCCGGCCTCGGGTAGTGCGCGTGCACCTCCGGCAGCTTCCCCACGACCTGGTGCCAGTCGACCACGTAAGGGTGGAAGAAGAAGTCGTGGTCGCCCTCCGTCTGCTCGTAGAACCTCGCGAGCGCGCTGCGGCTGGACTCGAACGCCCGCGTGAACGTGCGGAAGTACTGCGCCTTGCTCGCGTTCACGAAGGTCATCTGCTTGTAGCTGGGGTTGCGCCCGCCCCTGCCGTTCTCGAGCGACTGCATGTAGAACTGCAGGCACTGCGCGAACTGCGTGGACAGCTCCGGGCACCGCATCAGGTACCTGGCCAGCTGCGCGGGGGACAGGTTGCCGCTGGGCCGCATCCTCCTCTCCACCTGCGCGTAGAACTCCATCACCAGCGACTCCGCCGCAGACGTCACCGCCGGCGTGAGGCACCGGTAGTGCTTCCTCACCCACTCCTGCGAGAACGCGCGGTGCTGCTGCAGCTGCTCCGTCGCCACGGCCCTGAAGTCGAAGTCCCCGGCGGACTCGTCCAGGAACTTCTTCCCGTAGGTGCCCGTGAACTGCTGCAGGACCAGCGCCCGGTCCGCCGGCACGAAGTCGGGGTCCAGGCACGACCACACGTAGTCCTGCGCGGACCCCACCAGCCCCTGGATCTTGCACGCGAACGCGAAGTCCAGCTCCTCCGCGCGCCGCAGGCTCGCCTCCAAGGTTTGTCGCCCGATCTCCCAGAAGGACGGGTTGGGCGGGGGGAAGAGGGGGTCGTCGGCGCGCAGGAAGTCCACGCCCTCCTGGCTGAAGTTGATGTCGGGCGGGTAGTTTGGGTCGGCTTCATCGTCGCCGTTGTTTTGTACCTTTTTCCAGTCTTTTGTGAAAAATTTTACATCGTGAATCTGGAAGAAACTTTCAGACTTGTGATTGGATTCGTAGGCATCTGCGTTGTAATCATAGTCAAGTTTGTCCAGCATGTTGTTGTTGGACCACTCTGTTAATTCTGTATGATACGTTTGCAAATTTGAGCAGTCATACAAGCCTTGCAACACATCCAGCGGAGGCCACGGGTACCCAGGGCTACCAGGTAGCAGCGTGTTTGCCCCAACGGAAGTGTCGCCGATGGGCTTGCAAATCTTTTCCTCCATTAACGTAAAAGGCCGGATGTAGTGGCCGAACTTGCCCTTGCGGAGCTGGCATGCGCCTGGCACCACGAAGATGAGGTAGGGCGCCTCGCGCCTGCGCAGCGTGAAGCTCAGGTCCGGCGGGGACGGCACGGGCTCTGTCAAGTGCTTAAAATGGACCCTCCTTTGCTTTAGCCTGTCAGCATAGGTAGCAGGGGGTGGGGAGGGTGAGTCGTCGTCGTCGTCGTCGTCGTCGTCGTCGTCGTCGTCGTCGTCGTCGTCGTCGCTCTCGTCGTCGCCGGATGATGGGCCCCGACTCTTCGCAGCTTTGCCTGCCTTCTTGCTCGCCTTTTTTTGTGAGCCGCGGTGTTTTGTTTTTCTCTTGGTTGGGTGGGTTTCCTCGTATAATTCCCTGAACCTTTTCTGCTCCTTCTCGTGCTCCATCATGGTTTGCTCGTCCGGGCCGGGTTGTAAAGTTTTGTCCCAATCTACATTAAACACTCCTTGCATTTTACAATATAATAAAGTAACTAAAATATATGATTAGCCTAGCTTTACAATAAACTTATCATGAAAACTGTTTCGAAACAGTCAATGATTAGCCTAACTTTACGCTAAACTTACCATAAAAACTTTTTCCTAACAGTCAATGATTAGCCTAACTTTACGCTAAACTTACCATAAAAACTGTTTTAAAACAGTCAAAATATATTAGAAACATAAATAAAACCATGGTTATGGAAAAGGTAAAATCGTACGTCATGCGGGAATTCGGGAAGCACGGCGTGCGCGTCATCATTTCCAGCGATGACACCCTGCTCATCATGGACTGCCCCGTGTGGAGCGAGAAGACCACCAGGAAGATGAAAAGCGCCTTCCCCGCGGTGGACGTGGAGGTGGAGAGCACGGAGCACAGCCTCTCCGGCTTCGTCGTCATCGTGCGCAGGTGCAGGGCGGGCGCCAAGCACGCCAGCATGATGGTGTTCGCGGGGGTGCTGGCGGTGCTCCTGTACGTGGCGGTGACGTACTAACTGCTGAATGTGGACACAGTGGTGCTGCAAAATCAACAGGCAGTATATAAATTGAGTGCAGCCCCCGACCTCGAAAATGGCAACGGAAGCGCTGATGCCCATGCAGCCCAGCCTGGCGTCTGCGACCAACACCCGGGTGGACTCCTCCAAGCTGCACTTCCAGTGCAGGGTCTCCACGGACGACATGATTTCCATGACGGAGACGGGGAAGGACCAGGACGACCTGCTGAGGAACAAGTACAGGTACTGCATCCACAAGGACGAGCTGGTGGTGGCCGTGGGGAGGCCGTGGAGCGCGGGCGCGGCCAGGAAGAAGACCAACAACGCCTACCCGAGGGTCATCAGCAACATGGGGGCCATGGATGGGAACAGTGAGAGAGGAAAGCTGTTTCAAAAAGTCATCAAGTACATGTACAACTTTGCGCGCACTGTACAAGAGAAGCAGTGCATATTGAATGCCCTGAATAACCACGACAGATTCAATGATCCTGGTAATTACAGAAGGTTTCCCGAAGGTGCTGACGTAACTATTGATGAAGCAGAGCCGTACTTCACGAGAGACGACGTGGAAAAGATCAAGGCAATGGTGATGCCCTACATGTACGACCAGATCCCCATGGGCTACGCGACGACCCTCGGGTGGGCGCACCCGAACACGGGCGACACCATGGTCACCGTCATGATCGGCGGGATCCGCACGGTGATGAACGGAGATTTCGAGGTGTTCACGGGGGACCTCATCCAGTGGTACTGGCCCTTCGAGCGCGATTGCTTCCAGAAGAACGGGCAGAGGAAGCCATACCTGAACGGATGGAGGAATTTTGACGCTGGCGACCGCATACTGCAATTTTTGGCGCCCAACTTCGACCCCGCGCACGAAGCGGATGGAAATAACACCGGGGCGCTGGCGCCGGACGCCAAGCGCAGGAAGACGTACCACACGCAGGTGTACGGGCAGAAGCTGAACGCGCCCAAGGTGGTGCCTTACATCAAGCCCTACATGAGAGACGACAGGGACCCGCGGATGTACGACGGCCTCCGCGTCTTCGCCGTGGCCGTGACGAGCGCCAGGCCCCACGAGATGGTCGACATCAAGATCGCGCGGCAGACGTGCTGAGTGCACACTTCTTCTTAATAAAGACTGTAAAACGCGCGGCAGACGTGCTGAGTGCACACTTCTTCTTAATAAAGACTGTAAAACGCGCGGCAGACGTGCTGAGTGTAGACTTTGTAATAATGAAGACTGTCAAGGACTCAAGCTCGCGAGCACGTCCTGCCTCGTCATCCCGAAAAGCCGGTAGAGCGCGGCGGGGTGGAAGAGTTCCGCGTGGGACCTCTTCATCCCGACCGTGGACCAGCCCATGAGGGTCAGGCCGAACAGCTGCATGTTCTCGGGGTTGAGCCCGATCTCCACCAAGTCTTCGTACTTGACCCCCATCTTCTGCAGGGTCGGCACGTCCCACCCCATCCGGATCATGTCGGAGAGGTCCGCGTGGAAGTCCTTGATGGGGTGCGCGGACCAGCTGCGCATCTTCGGGCAGTCGTCCAGGACGGCCTTGCCGTGCTTGGTCCACGCGGCGAGGTCGGGCTGCAGCGCGTGGAGGGAGCTCTCGGGGAGCGAGCATGTCCCGTGCAGTCTCGAGAACGTGGCGCCGTCCGTGGCGAGCACGTCGCCCCACGAGAGCGTCTGCCTGGCGCGGACCCACCCGTGGATCGTCACCGCCTGGCCGGGCGTCAGGGTGATCTTCATGTCTGGGCTGTGTTTTTTGACCCCCGATTTATAGCATAAAACTTTTCGTGGACCAGTTATCATCTTATCGGGGCCTCGCGCGCTTGAGCTGCACCTCCGTCCTGTCAGTACCTCGCGCGCTTGAGCTGGCGCTCCAAGATGTCCACCTGCTTCATCGCAGCCCTGTTGAGCGAGTCCTCGAGCTCCAGCGCGTGCTGCCCGAGCTTGATGCGTATCTTGAGGGTCTCGGCGAGGTCGAGCAGGCTCTTCGTGTGCTTCGTGGTGGTGATCACGCTCGCGCCCTCGTGCTTGTGAAACGCGGGGGTCTTGTCGCCTTCGCTGCCTGCCCTGCCCTCCCGCGCCTTCTCGAGCTCCGCGTCTGCCTTCTCCCTGTGGTGGCCGTCTTTCATGAGCTGCACGATCTCCTTGATCTTCGACTCCGCCTCGCGCAGGTCGATCTCGTCCTTTTGTTCCGCTGTGACTATGGACATTGTAGGCTGTGCCTCTCTATCACCCGAGCGACTTGTGGCAGACAAGTGTTTTTTTACGCAGCCTGCTCTTCCAGCCACCTCTTGAAGTGCACGAGGCTCAGCACCACCAGCATGACCTCCACGGCCACCGCGGAGCTCGCGCCAGGCGTCTCCACGGAGAAGCCCTGCGCGTCCGGCTCCAGCACCACGGAGAAGGGCTGCTTCCACGAGGTCGCGCGGCTCGACGTGAAGTTGCCCACGGCCGCCAGCGTGAGGAGGCGCAGGAGCTCCTCGTCGGGCGCCTCCCGCACCTTGGAAAGGTTAAAGTCCAGCGAGGGGTCCAGCCCGGCAGCCCGCTTCAGCACCTGCTCCATGGAGAACAGGGCGCTCGAAGAGGCGGAGAGGCGCGCCCCGCCCCTCACGCGGACGGTCGAGGAGAGCACGGAGGGGTACGAGGGGGGTAGCGCGCAGGACGCGAGCGGAGCGCAGAGAAGAAGCATGAATGCAAGGGACGGCGGTGCAGTGCGTTGCATTCGCGGGGAGGCCGGGCGAGTCGTTTATACCAGCGATTGAGACGTAAAATGTTTATTGTAGCAAACAGACGCACTCCGCACCATTTGCGTGCCCGGCCGTCAGGAGACGAGCCGGTAGATCCCAGCGTGCCCGGCCGTCATGAGACGAGCCGGTAGATCCCAGCGTGCCCGGCCGTCAGGAGACGAGCCGGTAGATCCCAGCGTGCCCGGCCGTCAGGAGACGAGCCGGTACTTCCCATCTATTTCTCAGCCCTCTTGATAAGACCGGATGGCAGCTCGTTGAGCATCTCTTGCGCTTTGTCGCGCAGATCGAAGCGAAAAAACGGCATGTCCGCAAAAGCAGGGGGGATGCGGATGTAGATGTACCGCTGTTCCTCAGCCACTACACAAGCTATGATCGATTTCAGCGAATTATCATTCATCAAGAGTGACAGAATCATCACGAATAAGGGGTTCATCTGATTGTCTAGATACTCTTTGTAATCCAGTTTTTCGAACAGGAATTTGTCAAACTCAATGTTCTTGAGTTGCTCCACGAGTGAAGAGTTTGGGTCAAACGCGCTGAGTTTCTTCACGTTTGGTTCGTTCTGTATGACCTCTGAAATCTTCGACATGAACGTAAGGCAGAACCCTTTGAACAAAGGCCAAATGAAGTTTCGGAACGGCGATTTTGGAGTCTTGGTATAAATGAAGTCCAAGAACTCCTGGGCTTGCTCCCTTTCCCAGTCGGAACCTGAGTAGTATATGAGTCCTTGGGGAACAAAACTTCGAACAATCGGAATGAATGTGAAGAACTGGCCTCCCATACAGATAGCTACATTCCCTCCCTTGTTGCGTACGAAGACAGTTGTACCTGGATACCTACGAGGATCCCAGGGAACTTCGTTGACGTATAATCCAAAAACCCCTATCACACATTCTGGTTCGAAATCTTTGAACAGAGTAGGATAGGGACCGTTGAGCAACTGCTGTAGCGTAGTCGTCACTTCATCTTCGAGAGTATAATCAAGCAAAAACATGATGTACCTCGTCAAGAAGATCATACACGAAAGTAAATGTGAGGCAGGGGGATCGTTTGTTTTGTGTAGACCCCGTGGATTTTGAGTACATTCAATGATGAAATGTGCCACACCATTGGTGTGCATTGCTGGAAATGGTTTGATAAAAGGGATAAAATTAAGAGAGTCAAAGCACTCTGATCGAGTCGATCGTGAGCAAAGGAAGTAAGTTACAGCAAGATTCTGTACAACTGTTTTGTCTTGCTGAGAGTACTTTGCAATGCTTTTTACAGTTTGCCTCTTCTGTGCGTGTCGTGGTCCGCTGGAAATCGCTGCTTTCTGTGTGCTGGTTGGAGTTTGTTCAAACTGCTCGGAGTTTGTCGAGAAATTCTCAATCTCTTCGGGGTAATTCCATAGGAGGACATACACTGTAGGCATCGCCTTTGTGCGGGTCGTGCGGGTCACAAGCTTGCAAGACTTTCTTCCACCTGTTTTGCGCGACCTGCTTTGCGACGACTTTGCATAAACGAGTACAATGTGATGAGCCGCATTTCTCATGACATATTTTGAATGTTCGTCGTCTGGATTTCCCGTTTCGAAAAATTTAGACACTGCTTCGAATGCTAGCTCAAAGATTGACTTTTCAAGAATCAAAGGACGAGAATTTGTTATGAACGAATGGTCAAAATCAGGATATGGCTCCCTTACTTGAAACTTGGATTGGACGACTTCCTCTTCCTCTTCGTCTTCGTCTCCTTGTTCGTCGCGCTCTCCTTCTTCTTCACCTTCAGGTCTTCTGCGTCTACCAGTAGTCTTCTTGGAAAAGACTTTCAAGCACTTGAAAGCAAAATCGCTTGCTACGAAAAAGAGTGCCCCCTCCTGATTTCTCGCCGGCACAAGACACTGGTACTTTTTGTGTTTTTGGCCCAGGCAGAACTCAATTACAGTGACGAAATCCCAGCCGTCCAGGTAGAACCTTATGAAATACAGGATCATGGCAGCGGGAAACTCGAATGCCTTCTTATTGTGTTCACAGATCATGCAAGCAGCGACGATACCCTGGATGAACAGAAGGATGGGCATGAGATGGGAGCGTTCCAAGCGAAAAAAGCTCTGCTGGGACGTAGGGTCCGGTGTGGGAGGTTGCATAGCTTTGAAATCAGCATCGAACGCTTGCACGTCTTCTGGGTTCCCAGAAATGTACTGTCTCAATGCGTCACGTACCTTATCTGGAATCTTGCCGTCGAGTCTGTCAAGCATTTGAGCAGTTGACTCAGCTTGCTGTGCCATCGCAACGAGTGTGATGAACTGAGAAGAAAGCGTGTGAACTTTCTTAAATAGACGCAGTCCCTTTCAATTTTTTACAGTAAAAACATGAACAGGCAGCAGCCGGTGACGGGGGACCTTGTGCGGCTCATCCGCGAGAGCGCCAAGTCGGAGGGGTCGAGCCTGCAGGCGAGCATCAGGCACGTGGAGGAGCGGCAGAACAAAGAGGTGGAGTTCTACCTGCGGGCGTGCGTGCTGCGGCTGTCCTGTAGCTTTTGACAAAGAGGTGGAGTTCTACCTGCGGGCGTGTGTGCTGCGGCTGTCCTGTAGCTCTTGACAAAAAAGGAGCGAGTTCTACCTGTCAAGAATGAAGTTGTCGAGGCTGCCGTTGCAACTCATTATGGCCGCGTTCGCCTTCGACATCGAGACCACAGGCCTGGACCCCTCGACGGGGTCCGTGACGTGCGTGTGCGCGTGCGGCGAGGACCTCGAGCGGTGCTGGCTGCCCGGGAAGGGCGAGGCGCTCGAGGAGTTTTTCGAGATGATGGACCGCGCGCCCTTCCTGGTGGCGTTCAACGGCTGCAGGTTCGACCTGAATTATCTGCAGGTGTGCTACGGGCTGTCCGCAGGGAGGGTCGGGGCCTGGGTGCTGAAGCTGCGCGACGCGTACGAGGCCAGCAGACTCGCGTTCGGGCGGGGCTTTTCACTGAACCAGTTCCTGGACGCCAACGGCCTCGGCGCCAAGACCTCGACAGGGTGTGAGGCCGTGGCCATGGCGCGGGAGGGCAGGTGGGACGAGCTGCGCGAGTACTGCATGGCCGACGCCCGGCTGGCCTGGCAGGTCACGAAGCCCGGCGTGTTCCTGCTGCCCTTCCTCGGCGTCCGGCTCGACATTGTCAAGTGGGACCTCGCTTCCGCGTGAGGCCTCCGCCGGCTGGAGCTGATTGACATGCTCTGTGCCGCTTGCCTCTTCGTAAAAAACGCGCTGCCTCTTCTTGGTGAGCCTGATTTCATTATAGAACCCCCCCTCGTCCGTGTACCACGTGGCGGCCCGCGCGCACGCCTCGATGACCCTGCAGGCGACCGCGCCGACGTCCGCTGCGTCCTTGTCCCTCCATATTTTTGGGAACACCATGACGCCCCCCGGGATGGCCTGGACGCCGTGGACGCGCCCCCTGCGGTAGAAGACGGTCCAGGAAGGGAGCTCGGCGAGCGCGAAGCCGTCCGCCAGCTCGGAGGGCTGCCGGGTGGGGGCGAGCCTGTGGAACTCAGAGTTATGGAAGAGGAATCGCGGCTTGCGCGTGCCGTCCACGAGCTCCGCAGCTGAGGCCGACTGGGCCACGTCGCCCGCGGCGAACACGGCCAGGTCCAGCCTTTTCATGAACTGCGCGCCCTCGTCCGGGCGGTGCCTCCGTAGGTCCTCCACGGCCAGCGAGGGGCACCACGGCCTCTCCACGTACCGCACGCCGATGTGCTGCAGCACGTAGGGGTCCATGGACCGGCTGCGGGAGTACACTGCGCACGGGAACGGGAGCATGGCAGGCTTTTGACTTGAGATTGCTTATATGCTCAGCGCGGAATGACAAGCGCGTGGTGCGTGTGCAACGAATGGAAAGTGACAAGTGCGCTTAAGAGAAAAAGAAATGTTTATTCATCAACACGCGTCGCTGGCGACTACCGGAACTTTCTGCACTTCTCGTCGACTTGGTAGGCGAAGCACGCTACCAACCACATTTGGATGAGGAAAGGAATCAGGTAGGCGAAGCGGAACACCTCTCCGTAGGTTTCTTCCACAAACAGCAGCACCCCCATGAAGAAGCACACACTGTTCATCATCCACGATTTTGTCACGTAGTGATAGCACTGCAGCGGTCGTCCCTGGTAGGTCATCCAGGTGAAGGGCTCAACGGAGGCGTGGAACGTGTAATCGAGGAACAACGCCGAAACAGCACAGGCCAGGAATACGTAGAGCGCCGGCTGCTTCATGATGACGGGCACCGGCAAGGCGCGCGCCCGGGCGACGAGGTCAGCCAGGAAGGCCGAAGACATGCTCGGGGCGCGCTGCGCCGGCGGCCTTTGAAATGCATGCGAAGGACTCCCAAGACAGAAGCTAGGCATCCTCGCCGGCTTTGGGCTCGCGGTGCGTGCCGTCGTCTTCCTGGCTTGCTTGGGGCTCCTGGAACGAGTGGATCTGGGCATTAGGGTCTAATGGCTGCAACACGCCCGGCCTACCCTTTAAATACAGCCCCGTGATGGCTGAGTACAGCGCGGAATTGACAGACGCGTGGTAGTGCATGTCCACCTTGGCGTAGTAGTCCGGGTCGACGCGCAGGTTCGAGATGACGCTGTGCAGGCTGTGCACCCGGTAGCAGTCGCGCGCGTTCCAGGGCTGGGGCTGGTGGACGAAGTGGACGTGCAGCTGGTACACGCTGGGCGGGTAGTGCACGTAGGCCATGACCTGGTCCTCTTGGATCCCCGTCTCCTCGTAAATCTTGTCGAGGCACAGCCGGTACATGTTCTCCAACACAGGCGCGTGCCTGCCGCGGAGGTCGCGGAGGGAGCGCAGGCCGGGCTCGGTGAGTATGGCCAGCAGGTTGAGCCTCGACTGGCTGGACGCGAAGTACCGCTTGTTCACGATCTGCCTGACGCTCCAGAACCTGTTGACCCTCTCCGTGTCAGGGAGCAAAATGAAGTCCTTGTGCCGGATCTTGACGGCCTCGCTCTCCTGCGCGCCCTGTATCACGTTCGAGACCCACTGCTTGCTAGGGCGGTGGACTTCCTGGTGAATGGCGGTCTGCACGGGGTCGCTAAGGTATATCGCGTGCGTTTCGAGGACGAGGCGCTGGTCGTCCATAATCATAGTCGGAGAGGCGCGCGGTAAAAAAATATATACACGGGGCGGGAGAGGAAAGGCATTACTTTTGGGTTAATGTTTTTTTTATTCAGATTTGTCCTTCGCGTCGTCCTCGCTCCTGCACTGCTTCTCGTAGAGGTACTTGACGAGGAGCCCGTTGTCCGACTCCGTCTGCTTCTTGTACTTCTCGATGCGGGTGGAGAGGCGGTCGATGCGGACGTCCAGCTTCTCCTGCTCCAGCTTCTTGTACGGCCTGCGCTTCCTGCCCGGCTCCTTCCGCTGCTTGGGCTCGCCCTTCTCCGCGGGCTTGCGCTGGCGGGGCTTCTTCTCCTTCGCTTCGGGGGCCTGGGCTGCGTCGCTGGCGGAGGGGGTTTTCTTCTCCTTCGCGTCGGGGGTCTGGGTTGCGCCGCTCATGTTTGTGGGTGCGCAGATTGGCAGAGCGCGGAGACCTCACGCGTACGCGCTTTTTTTTGCAAAGGAAAGTGTGTTTTTCGTGGCCCTGTTCGAAAAATTTAAAGCCTGGCCGGGGCCCTGTTCAAAAATTTTAAAGCCTGGCCGGGGCCCGGGTCGAGAAGTGGTTGAGCATGTAAAAAAGGGTGTTGGGGCTGCAACCCCGGCTGTGCGTGGTCTCGAGGAGGGTGGCGAGCTGTGGCGGGCACTTCAAGAGGCCGTCCCGGTTGAACTTCCTGAGCATGAGCAGGCACACCTGCGAGCAGAACACGCCGTCCTTGGCCCACGTCTCCGGGCAGTTGCAGTCGAGCTCGTACTCGAAGGGCAGCATGGCCTTGATGCAGCACTGCCACAGGTCCTTGCTGTTGTAGGGGATGCCGGCCGAGAGGGCGCGGAGCACGAAGGGGTACGTGACAGTGTGGTCTTTGACGGGGAAGCACGTGACGTGCCACCTGCTGCCGTCGATCAAGTTGCACGACTCGACGAACCCTGCGTTGGTGAAGGCGCCGTACGACTTGGCGGCGTTGCCTGTGCCAATGAGCAGCTCGCAGTGCGTCATGGTGCCCCAAGTGGCGCCCATCACGAGGTCGTCGCCGAACCTGTGATAGTCACCCTTCAAGAACGCCACGCCCACCCACGGACCGCTGATACCTACGTTGAAATTGAACGACATGTCTCTGGGCGGAGCGGTTATTTTTCTTAAATAATGACGCAGAAATTTCATTTTTTAGGCAGCTCGAAGCTGCTCGGCATTTCTGCAGCTCAGCGCCGCAGATCTGAAGCAGCTTGCAGCTGAACGGCATTTCTGAAGCTCAGCGCCGCAGCGCCGACGCGGCTCGCAGCTGCTCGGCGTTCCGGCACCAGTCGGCGGACCTGGCGTCCGGGGCGTGCCTCCCGCAGAAGGGTATGCACTCCATCCTGCCGGTGAGGTGGTCGACGCGCTCGAACTGGCGCAGGTTGTGCCTCTCGCCGCACACCTCGCACCGCTGGGGGTCCTGCTTCGGCTGCTGCGGCCGCTCGCAGGCGCAGGGCCCCTTCGTGGTGTCGCAGGGGAGAGGCCAGGCGGGTATCTGGTTGAGGACCCGGCAGTAGCACGTCCTCGTCCCGGGGAACGCCTGCCCCTGCACCTTGTGGATCTTGGCGCACACGGGGCAGAAGACGTAGTTGGCGTTGAGTATGTTGACGACCCGGCCCAGGAAGTCCACGCTGGCGATCAGCTCCTGCTTGCACGTCGAGCACTTGAGGCGCTGCGTGATGGTGTCGAGCTTCATCTCCGTGCTGCACGTCCTCTTGACCACCAGGCAGTGCACGCAGATGTGCCAGTGCGTGCTCATGTGCCAGGCGAGGTGCGAGAGCCGCTCGTGCTTCCTCATGTAGGCGACCTGCACCTCCGCCAGATTCTGGGGCAGGTCGCCCACGCGGAGCACGGTGTGCAGGGTCTCGAGCAGGCAGGCGGGCGCGCCGTAGGCCTGCGACAGGATGTGGAAGTCCTCCTTCTGCGGGTGGGGCACCCAGGGGCACGCAAGTGCGTTGACAAAGTCCTCCTGCGTGTACGCGGCGGGGTGCGAGCCCGGCGGCTTGGTGCACTTCCTCTTGACCCGCGTGATCTTCTCCAACACCTTGGCAGCGAACTGCTCCGCCTCGTCCCAGCCCGAGCACGTGGCCCTGAGCTGGTCGCACAGGAGCGGCAGGCGGTCCCAGAAAAAGGGCTGCCTGTACTTGGACTTCAAGCAGGCGTGCTCGGACGGCATGTAGTCCGGCAGGGCCCGGGTGACATACTCCATGAAGGACAGGCTCTCCAGGTGCTCGTACCTGGCGAGGAAGGCGACCTGCTCGTGCTCCTCCGACGTGAGCGCGCGGTGCACCTCCCTGTAGTACTCCACCTTGGTGGTGAACTGCGGCTTTTTGATGGCGGAGTCGTACAGGCCGAGCAGAGTGGCCAGGAGGATGTTGAGCTTGAGCGGCGCGACGGCGACGGCCTTCTTGCAGGAAGGGTACGACTTCTTGAAGCACGGCACGGCCTGCAGCACGGCTGCGGCCACGGGGTGCCGCGTGGCGTCGAGCTCTTTCAGGGCGAGGCGCACGAACTTGCCCACGTCGGGCACCGTGCCAGGCTGCGGCGCGTCCGCCAGGGCCATCTTGAAAAGGGGCGTCAGCTTGGGGTCGCCGTCCCACGCTGCGCAGGCCAAGTACGAGTTGATGTAGCACTCCGCCGTGCGGGCGTCGAGGGCACCCTCCCTGGCGCGCTCGTGCAGCTGCGATACCTCCCAGTCCAGCCGGGGGTGAGCCTTGATGAACGAAAGTGGGCCGAGGTGGTACCCCCCGGGCTCTGTTTCGAAGGGTGGTGCTCGCTTGTAGCTTCCACCGTGCTGCAGGCACCTGGCACGCTTACGTGTGAGCGGCAACGCAAAGCTGGGACCAAAACGCCACACGAAAAACACACCTGACCATCAGTGCTGCACAGAGTCCGAGGGGCGCTGAAAATGCTCGTGTGACACCCTCTCCTGCCTGAGGTGCTTGACGCCACCCTGCATGTACACTGTGAAGAAGTTCCGCTGGTACGACATGATGGGCAGGGGCATCGCCTGCTGGCCTATGGAGGGCGGGCAGGAGAGCATGCACTCCGCAGAGTACTCCCCCGGCTGACCGAAGATGTTCCCGTACCGCTGGATGACGCATTTGGGCTCCTTGTTGGCGTAGCACATGTCGTAGAACATCTTCTGCGTAGAGCAGCGCGAGCACAGGACGCACATCTGCAAGTTTTTTTAAGAGAGTGAGTTTTTTTGAGTAAAATGAATGAAAGGGACTTGGAAGACCTGCGGCCCCGGCGGGTCGTCGGGCAGTCGCAGCTCCACGCAGGTGAACGCAGCGCTCTTGTCAATCATCCTCGCCTCGCAAAGGTTGCCCATGACGCACGCCTGCTCGTTGGCGGAGGGCTGGCGGAGCAGGCTCTCCTCGTACACCTTGGAAAGCACGGGGAGGTGCTGGGCCGGCTTCTTGTCGTGGCCGAATATGTTCTCCAGCATCTCCCTGTACGGCACCCTGCTGAGGATGTGGTCCACCTGCAGCTCGTCCGCCGCCTTGATGAAGTCGCTCTTGTGGATGTTCCTCTCGATCTTGTCGCGCAGGTCGGATATGAAGTCCACGTCTTTCGGGTCGGTCGTCTGGATCTTGTCCATGAAGGACCGCTGCTTCTTCTTCACGTGCTCCACCTTCTCCCCCCATTTGTCGGGGAAGATGCTCATGTATTGCTTTGTGAAAACGACGGGACTGCCAACGAGAGGGACAAAGCACGATGAAGTTTTTTTTAACGAATTTTCAGCGCCACCGCCACGGACACGCCCACGCCCAGGATGGCCAGGTACGGGTCGGAGCGCGCGGCTGCGTCGAAGAAGGCCATGGTGAAGCTCGTGGCCGCGTGGGTCGCGCACAGGAAAAAAAGCTGCTGGGTGGTGTCGTCCCACGCGAGGGTGGAAGCGACCCAGAACCCCACAAATTGCGCCCAGGAGGGCACGAATCCCACCTCCAGATCGGCGCTCACTGCGTACACTGCGAAGCTGTGCACCTCGCCGCCCAGCCCGCCAGGCCAGGCGCCCTCGGAGAAGTACAACAGGAGGACCGTGGTGAGGAAGCGCATGGCCGGCGGGATGCTGGACGCCAGCCAGGATTGGAAGAGCTGCACCCCCACCAGCGAGGAGCACTCCGCCAGCCTGGGCATGGAGCGCAACCCCGCCCGCGCCAGCCCCACCAGCGCCCACGCCGCGGGCCCCCAGGGCCTCAAGGCCCGAGCGAAGTTTTCCGCAAAGATGTACTGAGCGGAGCCCGACACGTCCGTCCCAGTCAGCAGGAGGTACGCAGCCAGCGTGTTCACAAGCGTGATCCACGCCCCGCCCTGCGCGAGGTACTCGAGCGCCACGCTGAGCAGCGTGCCCTGCGCCACCCGCACGCCCAGCCACGACAGTTTCAGGTTCATCCGGAGCCTGGCCCACTCCCGCAGCGCGCACAGCACGGCGAGCCCCACGATGACGACCTCCGCCCTCCCCCACCGCTGGGTCCACCTCGCGACCCGCTTGCTGAGCAGCGCGACCACCCCGTTCTGCAGCGCCGACCCCACGCGCGAGTCGATCCAGCCTCTGCCCATGCCCACGGAATCGGGCCAGAATATTTAAGTAGACGCCCGCCGCAGGGCGACGATGAACGGCACAGTGAATGCAAATTACATTGAGCAGGCGAACAACGCGATGCCCCAGGGCACCGTCCTCACGCGCAGCCTCTTCATCAACGTGACGGGGAGCCTCGCGAACCTCGCCATGCAGGGCACCCAGGCTGGTATTTGGAAGCCGGTGGACGGGAAGCAGGGCCAGGTGTTCGGCATGGGCGCGGACGCGGACGCGCAGGTGGTCACGAACCAGCTGAGGACGGCCCTCATCCACGAGGTCAAGCTCCTCGAGCACCGCTCCACCTTCCCCATCCCCATGGGCGTCAAGATGCAGTGCGTACCCCTGCACGAGAAGACGGACCTGGGCGACGGCTACACCTTCACGGTGCTCCCGCACTCCACCATCAGCACGCCGCACGTCCTCTACTCGTGCGACGTAGGCACGGAGGAGGGGCACCAGTGGCGGAAGGAGTACCCGAAATACAACGCCGCCAACCTCGAGGCGGAGGGCGTGCTCGAGGTCAACAACTGCCCGTACGTCTTCGTCAACCAGGACCACCCCATCATCGCGCTGCTCCGCCACAACGCCAGCATCATCGCGTGCAACATCGACGACCAGCCCAAGATCGACAACGAGTGGTTCAAGATCACGCGCCAGGTCCTCTCGGCCTGCTGCCAGACCCTGCGCGCCAAGGTCCTGAGCAAGATCTCGTCGAATGACCTGAACCTCTTCTCCCTGCAGCTGCACAGGCTCAACGCGCTGTCCTGGGACGACATCAACGACGCCAACCTGCCCCTGCAGAACTTCGTGCAGGACCCCACGTGGTGCGCCGACAGGGTCGACGCGGAGCGGAGGGCCCACGTCGAGAGGTTCCTCAGCACCCCCTATTCGTACATGGCGAGGGTGCAGATCAAGTACGAGATCCAGGGCGACACCGCCAAGTGAACCTCTATATTTTTTTCACTCTTTCACATGTATTCTATTTTTTTTTCATGATTTCTATCCGTATTAAAAAGGGGTGTTCACACAACCTCACTCAACATGCTGCGCAGCGCCTTTCTCATCCTACTGTGTGTCCTCTCCGCCCTCGCCGCGCCCGGCTCGCACTACAGCGCCCCGCCCCAGCAGAAGATGGCAGCGCTGCAGCGCGTCAGGGCCATGCACGCCAGGGTGCTCCCGCCCAAGCCCGTCAAGAAGGAGGTCAAGATGGACGGGTACTTGGTGTCGACCGTGCCGAAGCGAGGTGTGTACAGGCAGTACGCGTGAAGTGCGCTGTGTAGTTGGTATTGCACCAATCGATTTTTCATGGACCGCGCGCACGTGCCAATGCCGTGTGTATTGGATAATCTATTTTTTGCAGTGTATATAAATGCAAATCGCCCCAGTTGTGAAAGATGGGCGACGTTGGTAATGTTGGTATGGCTCAAGCGATGCGCGAATTACCTAGTACCTCTTCTTACATTCCTAACTTTCTCTCCGACGCGGGCGGCGGCACGTACGCGGCCACCGCCACGCACCCTACCGTACAGGACTTCGAGAACGTGTTCGGCCCGTCCGCGCGCAACATCAAGGAGGACATGCAGCGGTTCAAGCGCCACAACCGCTGGCACCTCCCGGACTTTCTCAAGGGGCCGAACCCGTGGCTCACGGACCGCGTTGACGGCCTCATCACAGACGCCACCAACTCCCCCTTCACCTCCGTCATCCTGCCGTACCGCTACTTTGACAACCCGGACAGCAAGATCAAGTGGAACGTCTACTCCTTCGACGAGGCCATGGCGTCGCGCGTGCCCTACGAGGCGGCGGCGAGGACCCTCACCCAGAGCAAGAAGTCGTACGCGGGCTACGCGGTCAGGCACGGTCTGGCCCTGACGCTCGAGCACAACTTCATGATGACGCCCAAGGGCCGCGAGAACTTCAACAATCAGCTCAAGCAGCTCGTGGGCTCCATCCAGTACACCAACGACTTCGACGTCCACGTGGCGCTCATCCTCGCGCCCTCGTACGAGAAGGAGCAGCGCCAGAAGTACGTGAGCGAGGGAAAGAGCGCCGAGCAGATCTGCAGGGAGTTCGTGGATCTCTTCGGTTTCCTGCAGAAGAACGTCAACGCCATGGACATCCTCATCGAGGAGGTCAAGTACCGCTTCAAGAGCTGGATGAGCCCGGACCCCAAGTTCATCCTCACCAACTGCAAGCTGACCTTCGCGCTGCAGATGACCCCCGAGCGCACCAGCTACGTGCTGCACGGCCCCGACGGCGTCAAGAGGCTGAACCAGGGGCCCGAGATCAACTCGTACAGGGGGCTCAACATCATCCACACGCGCAGCTTCCGCCTTGAAAACGGGCAGCCCCCGAGGGACATGCTCAGGAGGAGGGTGCGGGTCGCGGAGTACTACAGGATCAAGAAAAGCACTGAAAATATTAGGAGGCAGTTTGAGCTGTACAACGAGGCGAGAGACAATTGGTTCACACTCAATTTTAACGACTTGATGAGAATGTCCAATATTAACGATATCCAAAACGTTGGTGATAATTTTGCGGACAGACTAATACAACCAGAAGATTTTGAATTCCTCATTGTCAGGCCAAACATTGAGCACAACATGCTGGGCATCATTTTGGGCTCGGGCGGTGAGGACCTGGGTAACACGCTGTGGGGGCAGACGGAGCTCGCTGTGTACGACGACTCCATGCACGGCGTGTGGGGCATGTCGTACAAGTACCACTCGAGGGCCATTGTGTACAACAGCAAGAACTTGATCAGGATGTGGGACATTGGCTACGATGGTTACAATGGCGGCAAGGACAATACGTGGGTGGACTGGACGAGTGAAGCTGACGTGGAAAAGTTCAAGCAGGACACCATGGACGTGACGCAGCCCTACAGGGGGAAGTCCATGATGGTCATGAGGTTTTTCTTTAATGTTCGCGATGATAGAACCCCTTCATACAGTAATTGGCCTTCTCCAATGGTGTTTTATGATTTGAACACAGATTTGGACAGAGTAGACCGAGAAGCTGCAGGTGATGTTGCAATGGTCGGCTCGGATAACAATGAGACACTGGACTCTTCTTCATTTAAAGTTTTCAAAGGTGCATTCAATACAAACTACCGTGATTTGTACAGACCAATGATGCCCAACTTCGGTGAATTGCATCACACCAGGAAGGACGCTGGAAACAGTGCGCACGAGAACGAGACGACCACTGACATTCTTGCTTTTGAGGGGAGCATGCGGATTCGAGAGAATGAAAGAATTGTTAGCGAGATTGAAGGTTCAGGCCACCACGGAAAGGACTACACGGGCGTGGCGTCCGTGCGCGCAGGGAAGGGTTACAAGATCACGGGAACTCCACAGGCCATGCGGATGGCGTAGTGGGCGAAACAGAGCTGTGGCAAAGCATGTGTTACTTTGAAAAAATACTCAGAATGTTCTTTTTGGTCCAAGTGACAGCCTGCCTCCTCATGGTGGCGTGCGCTCAGAATGTTCGTTTTGGTCCAAGTGACAGCCTGCCTCCTCATGGTGGCGTGCGCGCTGGCGCTGAACTACCCAAGGCAGCGCGCTGGCAAGAGCGAGATACTCGTGGTGAAAATTTAATGAATGTCAAACTCTACAAGGGGTCGATGAAGATGCGCCCGCGCATCGAGTCGCCGAACGCGCTCCAGATGTCCGTGGACGGCGCCTCGTCCTCCCGCGCGCGCTTGCGCGACACGTCGTCGTGGAACTCGGGCCCCTTGCTCTTCAGGTTTTGGATTTCCGTCTTGAGCTGCTCGAGCTCCTGCAGCCGCTTCGTGTTGAGGTCCGACGCGCAGCACATGACCTCCCACACGCCGTTCTCCTCCGTCTTCTCCGCGAGGCGCCGGACGGCCTCCTCCGTCTCCTGGCGAATCTTCTCGTTGGCCACCGCCTCTGCGAGCCACGACTTGATCTTGTTCTCGAAGACGTTCTGCATCTCCGACCGCTTCCCCTCCATGAGCTTCTCGGCCTTGTGGGAGGCCTCCTCCTTGAGCTTGGCCTCCTGCTCTGCCTTGCGCTTCTCCTCCTCGTACAGCTTCTGGAATTTCTCTCTCTCCATCTGCTCGTTCTTCAGCTGCGCGAGCAGTGGGGTCAGGTCCTGCGGCGAAGTCATTTATGCTTCGCTGGCGGGTGCTGCTTTATATATCACGTGCGCCCCAAACAGGTGTCTCCTTTTTTTCACTGCAGCGACAGCCAGTCTGCTGTGTTGAGTCCCAGTGTCACGGAGCGCACGGCCTGGCCTGGCGAGAAGTACCTGGAGCGGGACGCGTACGCCACGCGCACCTGGCCCTTGACCCCCCTCCGCGTCACCACGCTGATCCTGTCGCCCGGACGCAGGCCCAGGAGTCGGGACGGGTCCTTCCCGCGCCTGGCGTGCGCTGTGAAGTTGCCGAGCGCGTCCAGGGGGATGAGCCCGAACTCCCCCGCCTGGTCGATGGCGGCGTAGTTTGCGGCGGTCTCGTGCTTGGTGGTGTCGCGCTGTTTTTGAAATAGTACTTTGCGTTTTGTTTTGTCAGGTTTTTGTAAAAGTTTGGTTAAAGTTTCGTTATCTTTACCATAATTTTGCGTTGTATTTTCAAATGTTTTTTGTTGTAATGAGGCAAATGTTTGTTTGTACTTTGTTTGCTTAGTATTAATTTTTTGCTTATCAATTATGTAAAAGTTGGTTAAATCTTGATAGTCTTCTTGTACACTGATTGGTAGTGTAGGGATGCTCTTATCTTGTTCTGACACAGCTGGCCTCTGTTTCGGTATTGTGCTCGCCTGGCTTGCCGAGTCCCATGGGTGCCCCCCAGTGACCACAGCCTCGTAGTTGACGCCCTGCTTCCTCTGCTGCACAGTGCTGGCCTCGCTGGCCGCGTCCTCGGAGAAACCGAAGGGGTGCTGGGCAGACCAGGGCTTCTCCGCCCAGACGGACCTTTGTTTTGGGACGGTGCTGGCCTCGCTCGCTAGGTCCGACATGCCCTGCGCACTCCCTCGCGCACGGCTAAATACTGAGCGATTTACGCCGCTTTCTCAGGGCATGGCTCAACACTGCGCGATTTACGCCGCTCTGGCAGGGCACTTCTATATATCCCCCCGGAAATGCAAAGTCTACCGATGGTGTGCGTGGACGTCACGAGGGGCACTGCGTACGGCCTCTGCTTCTCTCAGATCCTCATCACGCTCGGCGTGGTGACCTACTCCCCGCTCGTGGAGGTCCAGCTCTTCACAGCCAACGTACTCCTGAACAGGACCCTGCACTGCGAAGGGCTCAACTCCACAGTGGTAGCTATGCCCCTCCCCTTCCTGCTCTGCTCGGCCCTCGTGGTCTCCTTCTGCACCATCACCATGAGCTTGTCCGAGAGGGGCCTCGCGGACTACGAGTACACGGAGCAGGGCATGGAGGAGCTCGGCATGTGGGACCTAAACTTCGCGGCCTACGTCTACCTCTCGCACCTCCTCGTGGCCGCGGTGGTGTCCACGCCCGGCGACGCCTACCAGATTTTCATGTCCGGCCTCTTCATGGGCTTCTTCCTTCTCCGGTCCTGCGCGCCGCGGGGCGAGCGCCCGCGGTTCGTCGTCGAAAACGCGAACCTGTTGGGCTACTTCCTGGGAGCCTGGCTCTCCTTCCACGCGTGCGCCGAGCCGAGCCGCGTGTACGCGCTGTGCAGCTTTATTTTCATGGATTACTTCTTGGGCGTGGGCCACCTTTGGGAGAACCCCGTCTTCATCAACACAGTCATCAACTGCAGGCTCAGCTACGTGTGTGCCACGAGCCTGGCGCTCAGCTTCACGTATTTTGCACTCAACCCGTGAGCTACCCGCCCTTCTAGCTGTCGATGTGTCCTTTCTTCTCGGAGGTGCGCTGCTTCTTCGACGGCGTCGACTCCTTGACCAGCCGCAAGAACTTGTCGAGGTTGTAGTCGACCGACATCTTGGTCTTGGTGGGCGGCAGGAACCGCGTCAGGTGCAGCGGGACGGTGTCGTGCTTGAAGGCAGCGGTGGCTGCGTTGGTCACCTCCAGGAAGAGGTCCCACATGGGTAGGCTGGGCAGCCCGAGCTTTGACGCGGCAGTCTTGGCCTCGTGCGCCTCCGTCGACCTGCCATTTTCTCCAAGTCAGATAGGCGCAGGCAACGGGGTCGAACAGGCACAACCTCCTCTTGTTGACCACGGCGGGCGTGTTCTCCGGGCCGTACATCCAAGTCTCCGCGTCCAGCAGCGTGACCCCTCGGACCAGAGCCTTGGACTCGCGCAGGGCGTCGGACAAGGTCAGCCCGTGCTTGGCCAGGCGGATGAGGCTGCTCTGCATGGCCTGGACTCGGTATTGCATCACGCGGTCCAGGTCGGCGCCATTCACTAGGCTGTCAAAAAGGGGGTGTTAGCTTGCGATGAGAACACGGAGGAGTCGGGGAACGCGAATTACCCTATGAGGAGGGGCACAAATAGGGTGACAGGGTCCACAATGACATACGGGTTGGCCGCTGGCTCGAATTTCGGCAAACCAGAGCCATGGAAGTGCTGGAGGAGCAGGACTTTCCTGTGCATCTCAAGGGAGGGGTAGGTGAGTAGATACTGCAGATTCCTGGCCTTGATGAAGCGAGGAGCCAGCCTTTCAAAGAGACCTCTCAGCGAAGCGGCACCGTCCCTGTGCTTGAGCACGTGGGCAATGTGTTCGTCCACAGAGACTGGCACATACGGCTCCATACTGTCTTTGATTTCTTCGAATGTGGTGCGTGGATATTTTTCAGGGCATTGCATGTTGAATTTGTGTAATAAATTTATTTTGTCTTTCTCGCTGTGGTGCTTGTAGCTCTTTTCCATGAGCAATTGCCTTCCTTCGAGAATTTTCACAAGTTTGATGCAAGCAGAACGACGCACAGCTTCATTTGCGTAGAAAATGAGCCTCCAATCAGCTCCCTCTTTAGAATGCACAAACCATTTTATTTTCAGAGTGTGCCATGTCTGTTGGAGATCTGCATTTTTGCTGCACAAAACACGTAAAAATTATGAAGAAAAAAATTGCAATGGAGTATACCTAGGCAGTGAGGAAGTGAGAAATGAAAACCAGCGGGAACGAAAATTGTTGTTCTGCATGTTTTCGGATGCGGAGTGGCAAAAGGCGCGGAATATTTTTTTTAGGAACCGGTGGGCCTGAAAAAAATTAAAAATTGGAGCTGTACAAATTTTCGACAGAATTTGTGCAGCACGCCACTGTCAATGTCTCAACCACTTGAGGAGGTAGCCGTCATTTTCGCATGGATTGATTCATCCTTGCTAATTTTATTTATTTTTCATAGATCACCAACGAAGAAGAATTCGAGCTGCGTGTGGCAGAGCAGGCGGAGAAGGAATATCTACAGCGGAATATGGGAAAGGAAAATGAGCCGCCTGTGGAGACTATGACGATTCAGCTGCGTCGTGGCGAGTGTGTCCTGGGCTACTCCGGGAAGCGCACGTACTGTGGACAGGAAATTTCTTTCATTGGAGACGAGAACGTTTCGGCAGTGGCTCCAGTTGGCGTTTCGTACCCTAAGGAGGCAGTGCTGGAGTGCAAGGGATTGCAGGACAAGGTCAATATGTTGCAGGCGAAGAGGAAGAGGACCACAACGACAACTTCCGGTGAAGAACCCAAGGAGAAGACGTTTCTGTCAGACGACGACCTCCCCGTGTGCTTGACGCAGCTCAGTGAGCTGGAGGACAAATACCCTGGCATCAGTGGAGCGTGATCATGTGTTCCCCGAGCCTATGAATCAAGGACTACGCGTTCCCCGAGCCGGCCAAGCTTCGTCCACGCATTCCCGAGCCGGCCAAGCTTCACCCGCGCGTTCCCCGAGGCCTCCGCGCTGCAACCGTGTGTTGCTCGTTTTTAAAAAAAATGCGCGCGCTGCCTATTTGATTAAACGACGCGTGCCCGCGCGTGTGGATGTGCAACAGCGTGTATTTAATCGTATTCCGCTGCACCATGGCTATGTGCTTGGAGCAGCTGCTCAAGCAGTATCGCATGGCCCAGAGCGCGGCGAGGGGCATCCCCTGCTACCTCGTGTTTGGAGACGTAGTCCTCAAGCAGATTGCCGCGGCGCGGCCCGCGTCCCTCGACGCGCTCACCAAGTTCAAGGGCATGGGGGAGGGCAGGGCGGGGATGTACGGGGAGGACATTGTCAAGCTCGTCGCCCAGTCCGAGAGGGGAGACAAGAGGCAGCAGGTCAGGATGGGGCGCAGCAGGATCTTCCAGCGCCTGCTGAGGGACCCGCCCTGCGCCCCGCGCAGCCTCAAGCAGGAGAAGACAGAGCTCGCGAAGAGGTGCTTCGAGCCCACGGCGCCCGAACCCGCGTGCGACGTGTACATCTTGGAGCTCGCGCAGGGCAAGGTGTACGTGGGGAAGACCTCCAACAAGTCGAGGAGGATGGCCCAGCACAGCGCAGGGGGCGGCAGCGCCTTCACCAGGGCCTACCCGCCCACGGGCAAGCAGCTCCCCAGGCTCGGCAATGTGTCGGGCAGGGGCGACGCGGCGGAGAGGGACGAGACCCTCCGCTACATGTTCCTGAGGGGCGTTCAGAACGTGCGGGGGTGGCGCTACACCCAGGTCGCCATGTCCCGCGAGGACGAGGACGACGCGGAGGCCAACATAAGGGAACTCTTCGACCTGTGCAGGCGCTGCGGCCACCCTGGCCACTTCATCAGCCAGTGCAGGTACAACTTCGACAGGCTGGGTAGGTGCCTGAGAAGGCGGTAAAACAGATCAAGTAAATTACAGCAGCATGTTGTCGCGCCACGCCGCGAGTAAGAAAAAGAAGCAGCCGTACGAGATGCCCAGCACCACCAGGGAGAAACAAAAAAACTCAGCCAGTTCATCCGTGGACCAGTACGACCCAGCGCGAACCGGGCCAACTACTCCCGCATCAGGGCCTGGGCGTCCAGGTAGAAGCCCAGCATCGCCGTCGCGTCCTCGCTGTACACCACCGACGGCTGCGGGGTCACCAAGTACACCCGGCCCGCCACGAGCAGCCAGTACCACCCCTGGTTCTCCGTCGGGTTCAAGCATTCTTCCTCGAATCGCACAGGGATCGTCGGGTACAGCTGGCAGATGCTGGGTAGCACGTGGATGGCGGGGACGCCCTCGTCCGACCACAATAGCCTCTTTACTCGCGCGAAGTCGGGGTTGTGGAAGAAGGCCGGCTGCGACACGTGGTTGTACATGCCGGGGAAGTCGTGCCGGTAGACCAGCTTGGCGGCCACGGGCAGCTTGAAGTGCATGTACCACGTGTGGAAGGTCTGCATGCTGGCCTCGTGGTGGAACTTGTTCACGCCGACGTCCCTGTCCTCGCGGGGCAGCTCCACGCACGCGCCCAGCAGGTAGAGGTGGCGGTGCATCACGAGGAGCACGCCGAGGCCCCTCCGTATCGCGCCCATGGTCAGCACCAGTTGGCCATCCTCCTCCCTGGGCTCCGTGTCGCTCACGTCGTTGAGCACGTCCTCGCCGAAAACGCCCCCGGCCAGCGCGCCGAACCTGGCGGCGAGGCCCTCTATCAAGACCCTGGTGGCCTGCAGGTTCTGCTCCGCCCGCGGGTTGTTCTTGAGCCGCTCGAGGAACTGCGGCCACTCGATCTGCAAATTCGTTGTGGTGTCCTTCCACTCTCGCAGGGTCATGCGCTGGACCGGCTTGTCCATGAGCACGAGCCTGTCGGGGCCGGCGCCAGTGCCGGAGAGTGACTGAAAGGACTTGTGCCTGCACACGAGGAGGCCCAGCAGCTGATTTCTGTTGAGCAAGACTTCGGGTGAAAACTTCTCTTCCGGCTCCGTCTTCCACAGCCACTCCATCATGACCCACTCGGGCAGCTCGCCCCCCTCTTCCAGCGCCTGGTTCAGCTGCGCAAGAGAGGGCTTCATTCAGCGCCATAGCACGTGTAAATCTATATAGGCCCCTCGGGCACGGGTCGGGTAAATGAACAACAACGCACAAGTGCTCCACGTAAGCCCGGACGAGACAGTGTCCGTGTACCCCGACCCAGACGAGTCATTCCTGTCCCCCCGCAGCAGCATCCCCGACCCCTCCTGCTTCGCCGTCAACGTTGAGTCGCTCGTCAGGGCGGCCGGGGACGTCCCCGCCATCGGGCTCCCCGCTGCGGAAGAGTTTGTTCCCCACAGCGCAGAGGGAGACGCCCCCGCCGTCACCGCTCCGGAAGGGCCTAGCGTTGAGCCCGCTCCCCACAGCACAGGAGGAGGCATCCCCGCCGTCACCGCTCCGGAAGGGCCTAGCGTTGAGCCCGCTCCCCACAGCACAGGAGGAGGCATCCCCGCCGTCACCGCTCCGGAAGAGCCTAGCGTTGAGCCCGTTCTGCAGCGCACAGGAGAAGGGCACGGAGGCCCGGACGCGCTGTAGGATGATGTTGCACAGCACCACGCGGGTGTACTCGTCGTCGTACGCCCTGGTGGCGAGGAGCTTCTCGCACAGCCCCTCCAGGATGTCGAGCTGGCTCAGGTGCCTGGGCTGCCCCGACCTCCGCAGCGTCATGCTGCTGTCGAACACGGTCCACGCCCTCTCCGCGTGGAGAGCTCTTAAAATGAATTCTCGCTGCTGCGCGTTCATGTGCGTGTAGGGGAAAAGGAGGTCCTTGCTCATGAAGGGTTGCATCCCCAGGACGGTGAGCTGTATCTGCATGGGGGCCCTCAGCATCGTGGTGGTCACGTGCGTGATGACGTCGCCCTGGCACTTGGCAGTGGTGCACATGGCCACCAGGGAGTTTGCGATCTGACCCCGCGAGAAGAAAAGCTGCACTGCCTCGTCCTCCAGCTTCTCAATGTGTCCGTCCATTTTTTTATTGTGTGATAAATCAGTGGGCGCGTGATAGAAATAGAACTCTTTTGTGGGGGAGCCGGCTTTGTGGGGACAGCCCTTATAAAAAGCACTCGCCCTCCCCGCAGACATAAGATGATCAGGTGCTGGCTATGTGAGTACAGCATGGACCCGCTCGCGCAGCAGATCACAAAGTACATGATCGACAACGCGGGGGTCATGGGGCCCATGCAGATGGCCATATGCATCCACGAAAAGTTGGTGGTCATGGACCCGGACGCGGAGGGCATAGGCCTGGACGAGATTTCGGAGCACATCAACAGCCACACGCTTAACCCGAGCGTGAGGATGTCCATCATGATGAGGAACCTCTTGGACCTCTCCGATAAGCTGAGCACCATACTAGTGAGGAAGAACGGCAACGAGGTGGACATAGAGAACAAGAACGTGTCCACGTATCTCAAAGTGGTTAACGAGATCATGCAGATGTACAAAGTGGGGGAGCCAAACAAGCTCCTCTTCGCAGAAGTGGACTACAGCAACATGCAGATGAAATGACACTATTAAAAAAATGCGGATTCACTGTCGCAAGTCATGGACTCTTCGTCTCAGCAGTTGTGGTTGTCTGTTCAAGTCTCTATCGTCATAGGAGTCTTTGTGTACTTGGTGCTGACGACAGTAGTGTAATCAAGGGTCTGGTCAAAAAATTGAGCCCAGAAAGTCTGTATTTAAGACTTGCTCGAAAGGCTGCAGCGAATGTCAAGAGCACCAGCTATGCACAACCCATACGCAAACGTCGTCAACGGAGGACTCATCGATTTTCAGGACACCAGCATGCTCCACGCGCAGCCTGTGCACGCTAGCATGCTCATGTCGTCTGTGCCCGTGCAGCAAGGGCTGCAGGGGGGCGTGTACTACGTCGGCCAGCAGCAGCCTACCTTCCCGCAGGTGCAGCAGCAGCCTACCTTCCCGCAGCAGCAGCCTGCCTTCCCGCAGGTGCAGCAGCAGTTCCCAGCTGGCTATGTGCCCCCCGCAGTGCAGCAGGGCCAGTGCTTCACCGGCCCCCCGTCTTTCGTGCACTTCAACGGGCAGACCTACAAGCCGGTGGAGGAGACCGCAGCGAGCGCGCAGGTCGAGACCCCGAAGCTCGCCGACAGCGCGGACATGCGCGGGCTCGAGCGAAAGATCGAGGAGCGCGTGACGGAGAAGGTTAACGAGTTCATGAGCAAGCAGGACAAGCACGTGCGCTCGAGCTCTGTGCACGACAGAGCTATCGAGACCAATGCCTTCCACAAGGAACTCGCGCGCCTGAATCAGGAGATGCGCCGCCGTCGGTGATTTCTGTCAATAAAGTGTCTTTTTCATTATGCTTTTTTCGTGTGACTTCTATATTTCGAGGTTTCAACAAAATGTCGACACCTCGTTTTTTCACTCTGCATTTTCGAACTTTCTACAAAATGTAGAAAGTTTGCATTTTGTCAGGTTTCGACAAAATGTCGACACCTCTCCCTACCTCGTCGCATATAAGTAAACGACTTCATATAACTTCATCGCAATGTCGTTCCAGCGCGTACTCACCCTTGCGTTCCTGCGCCCGACGGCAGAAGACCCCTTCCTCAATCGCATGACGGGTATCTTGAGCTCCCACAACGTCTGTCACGTCGAGCTGCACTTTGACACCATCAACCAGTGCTTCTCCATAGTGTACGGCGAGCACGCGGGGCTGCGCTTAAAAAACCTCAGCAACCCAAATTACGAGCTCGTCTCCATCTCCGTAACCACGCAGCAGTACGAGAACTGCCTGCAGTTCTGCAGGTTGGCCTCGCAGTGGCAGCTCGAGTTCGACGACCCCGCCATGTACCGCTCCTACTTCTGCCCAGGCTGCTGCGAGCCTTCTTCCAGTGCTGCTGGCAGGACGTTCTGCAGCAAGATCATCACGGAGGCCCTGCAGCACGCGGGCATCCCAGATTTCATCAACCTCAACCCAGCTGTCATGACCCCCTCGCGCCTCATGCAGGTGGCGCTCCGCAGCCCGTGCAGGCTCTGCAGCTCGGTGCCCTTCAAGTGCAACGCCATGATCCAGTCGGGCGTGGTCGCTGTCAACTACCAGTTGTAGTAAAACAATGACCCATCCTCCAATCTGGCGTGGTCGCTGTCAACTACCAGTCGTAGTAAAACAATGACCCATGATCCAATCTGGCGTGGTCGCAGTGAACTACCAGCTATAGTGCAGCGGAGCTTTGCACAGCCGCGGACTGCTTCGGAACTATAAACTCCTTCACCACGGGCCACAGTCGGTTCCACCCCTCGTAGATGTCCACCATGTTCTTCCCGCCCGTGATGACGATCTTGCCGGAGTAGAAGCACAGGAGCACCACGGGCGACGCCTCCGGCCTGAATATCAGCCCAGGAAACATGTTACGCTGGTAGGTGCAGTTCAGCCCCAAGTGCCGGTACATGGCCTGCAAGTCCAAGTGACCCTCTTGGACGTCGAGCTCGGCGTGAGCCACCATGTTCTGTATCTCGCAACTCTTCAGGTTGAACGTGTGGTCGGGGATGCACTTGGCCAGCAGCCTTGCGATGGAGAGCGAGGAGTACACGCTGGCATACCAGCTCCTGCCTCCAGTCACCACGAGCTTACCGCTGGAAAAAAGCAGGGCGGTGCACTCCGGGCTGGACAGTCGGATGGTGATGGCTGCGAATCTCTCCTTGTCATAAAACGAAAAAGGGAAGTACAGGTGGATCTTGTTGAGGTCGAGTGTGTCCAATGAGCTGGTGATCTGTGCTGTCGCCACGATGTTGTGTATCACTGGCAGGGGCGTGTCCTCCAACAACGGAAAGTGTTTTGTCAGAGACGTGTACCTCCGCTTGCGCATTGTGCAGTGATTTTAAACACATCCACGCCGATCCCAAAAAAATACTCTTTTTTTAACTGCGAAATTCAAACTGGGCCAACTCCTGTCTTCAAAACACAGCATGGACTGCTGCTTCCTCTGCGGCACCTCCCTCTCCACCAGGAGGCGCAGGTACCAATGCACATCGCAGCTTCAAACCCTGCTGAAGAAGAAGTGCATGCCCACGCCCTTCGTGCACGCGCACCTCTCCCTGCGCCAGCCAGTGGACGAGAAGGAGCCCCTCTGCGTCCCCTGCGTCAACTGGAAGAGGCGCTGCTGGAACGGCACGCTCAAGCGCCAGGACAAGCCAGTCCTGCAGATGGACCAGCTCATCATTTTCATGGTCAATCCTGGCAGGATGCAGGAGCCCGACCACAGGTGCGTGCAGAGGCTGGTGCTCGCCATCAAGCAGCCCGGGAACCCCCTGCGCATGGCCCTGCCCATCCAGGCGGAGTCCATACTCATGGGCATCGAGGGGGAAGACATCCCCAGCATCGTGGCCTCTTGGTGGAAGTACAATGCGTCCACGGAGTTCTTCGCGAGCGGCCACACCGCGCGCTTCGTTCGCTCTGTCATCAAGTCGTCCGAGGCGGAAGGCGAGGATGACTGAAAAATACCCCTGCGTTGTATAAATTCAGGCCCCCGCCACACGCTGCAAGCATGGAGGAGCTGCTGGATCAGTCCAACGCGTGGATTCAGCCCAAGACCATGCCCGCCTGCACCATCGAGGACATGTCTGCGGTGGAGCTCGAGATCGCGGCGCGGTTCAAGGGCGTGGGCGGCAAGTGCTCGTTCCTGCGCTCGGCCTCCTACCAGCGACTCAGGCTGAGGGCCCTGTACGAGCAGCATCTCTCGGGAGAGTACGCGGTCTACCACAACGGCCTCAAGCTCACCCTCTTCGAGGGGAACCTTACAGTCGAGTGGACGAAGCCCGCCTGCGAGGACGACGCGCAGGACGACGCGCTGGGCAAGCGGAAGAGATTCGATGAGCAGGGCAGGGATGTGTAATAATGAAAACAGGCAAGCGGAAGAGATTCGATGAGCAGGGCAGGGATGTGTAATAATAAAAACAAACGTCAGCCCATGGGGCCCGTGGGTCGCGCGGGGTCTTCCGAGGCAGTGAGCAGCATCTTTTTTACATTCAATAGGAAGCGCCACTCGCAGCACAGCAGGGCCACCTCGTTCTCCCACAGCTCTTCCGCGCTGTTGGCCCGCACGTGCTCGGCGACCAGCTCCAGACACCTCACCCCCAGCAGGGCCATCTTGCGGTTCACCTCCTCCGTGTTGTCAGGCGTGCGCTCCATTGTGGTCACTGCATGCTTTATTTGAACGTGTATGACCTGTATGGTAAGACCTCTTTTTGTTCACTCCACACACCGAGTGTCCATGATGCAGCCCTCCGACCGGCCCTCTCCGTACACGTTGACCACCGCCACGAGGGGGCACACCCCGTAGAACTCCCTGCACACTTCCCCCACCTTCATGGCGTAACGTCGCATGGCCACCCCCGCCGGGCCCCGCATTTTCTCGGAGTAGTACGCAAACACGAGCACGGGCTCGCCGTTCTTCTCGCCCACGTAGTCGGCCACAAACACGTGGTGCTCGTTCGGGTGCACCAGCGCGACCATGAGCCTGTGCATCACAATCCCCTTCCTGCGAATCCAGTCGAGGCACAGGGAGGTGTACTGCTGCTGCTCTACGCCGACGGCCTCCGTGGTGGGCTTTGGCACGATCGCGTACGGGCCCGAATTCTCCAAGTCCGTGCGGCAGATGAAGAAGGTCAAGTCGGGCGCTACCTGCGCTATGAGCGGGTGGTGCAGCAGCTGCTCGAGGCTCATCTCTGATTTTTTTAGGCAACGAAAACTTAAATGCAAAGAGTGTGTACTCTTCTTTTTGATCGTGAAAATGGTGTATTAAAGTTGCGCTACGTTTTCAGCTGTATAGATGAGGAACAAATCAAAGAGAGGGGGCAAGAAAGTGTCCAGTGAAGCCAGTCAGCTCGCCCCTGCGGTAAAGATTGCTTTCTCCTTGGAAATCAAAGTGGCCGGCAAGCCGCGCGACAAGGTCGAGGTCAACGGAAAGCCCGCTGTGTTCCACCTGGGCTTCTGGAACGACAAGTCCGCGTACGGCCACGCGCAGGTCGACCCCTCCACCCTGAAGGGCTCGTTCGACCTGCCACTCTACAGGGGCCAGCTGGACACCCTCAAGCTGGAGCTCCTCGCCGAGTTCACGGACTCGGACAGCGGGCTGTCCAAGCCCTTCCCCCTCGACAGCAGCTTCGCCTGCATGCGCCAGATATGCAGCGGCAAGGAAGTGGAGGTCTCGATGAGGGACCCGTTCGTGGAGGACAACGTGGCCAAGCTCACCATGCAGGCGGAGAAGCAGGTCAACCACCTCTACCTGCAGCGCTCCGCCATGTGGGACGTCAACGCCCACAACAGGAGCCTCGAGGCCATGTCGGCCAAGCTCCTGGAGGACATAAACATGAACAACCTGCACATCCCCGCGGCCTCCGAGCCCTACGACTCAGGCATGACCTACTTCTCCGCGGGGGGCAACGAGGCGCTCGGCGTGGAGCCGGTGCAGACCAACTACGCCGTGTTGAACAAGTACATCATGAGCAGCGACAGGGTCTTCCCCCACGCCCTCCTGTGCGTCAACCTGCAGCAGACCCTCTTCAACCATGGATACACCATGCAGGGCGCGCTGGAGCTCAACGACATCCAGTTCGCCAAGCTCATGGGGAGCGTGATCGGCGGCGGCACGGAGGACGCGGGCGTGCAGCCGTACGAGTCCGACCTCACCCTGGGCGAGGAGGTGACCCTCGACTTCTCCCAGGACCCGCCCGTCCAGTACAGGATGGGCACCACGTGCACCGAGAACATAGGGACGTGCATGGCCGCCTCGCAGTTCATCAGCAGGGTCTACCCCGACACCCTCCGCGTGGACCCCTCGGGGGGCAAGTACATGCTCAATGACAGGAACATCCTGGAGCTCTACACGGAAGTCTTCAGCAGGGAGTGGCCCTCCTACGTCCGCTCCCTCAACACGGACGACTGCGAGACCCAGTTCTACGTCCAGCAGCTCACCGCCCGCACCATAGCACTCGGCGACATGTCGGAGGAGGCGTTCAAGTCCAACTGCAGGGGGTACGCCGCCCTCTCGAACTGGACCCCGCAGTGCTACGAGGGCGCGGCAAAGTTCTACGCCCGCGCCAAGTACATGTTCGTTTCGGGCAAGGTCACCGTGGCAAACGCCATAGGCCTCGCCGGGGGGGCCAGCGCGACCAGCGCTTCCGAGTCCACCAGCACGCAGGACAAGATCGACAACATGAAGGACCTCAACGGCCACTGCTACGGCCTCCTCCGCTACCAGGGCGAGAAGGAGGGAGAGCTCTACGTCAGGCTCCTCGAGGGCACCACGTCCTCCAAGCCCTACAGGTGCCACAAGGACACGTCCCACTACACCACGCACGACGGCAAGACGCAGCTCCGCTTCGACCAGCTGCTGACCCAGCTGGGCTTCTCCGTCATGTGCGCCACGCAGGTCTGCAACCAGGTCGTGGGCGAGGGAGGGCACGACGGGGGTTGGTCCGGGCCCAGGCAGCTGGCCTGCATGCGCAGGACCACCATGGTCCTCCCGTGCCTCCACTCGGAAAACCTGGCTGCGGGGAAGACCTACAAGAAGATGGTGCAGTCGTGCAGGGGCGGTAAGCACGGCACCTTAGCAGCCCCCGTGTGCATCCCCTTCTACCAGTGGACCATCTTCGTGGGCCTGCAGTGCGACAACTCGAGCGTGGGGTGCATGCCCGTCGACGAGGACGAGTACAAGGACGAGAAGAGGATGGGCGCGGGGTGCAGGCCGGGCGAGCTCGCCAAGAGGAATCTCAAGGCGGTCAACGCGGGGCTGAGCGACGACACGGTCAAGCTCGGGCAGAGGATCTTCGAGGAGTGCATGCCGCCCTTGGCCAGCGAGGCCACGTTCAAGAAGGTCATGGACACGTGGACAGTCATGGCCCCGCTGAGTGAAGTCAACCAGGAGGCGGAGGGCTTGCGCAAGAGGGGAGTGCCCTACGACACGGTGGCAGCCATGGAGAGCCCGTGCAACCCGGAGCTGACCCCGTACCTCTACCACATCAAGAAGAAGCTAGCAGACAAGTTCAACCAGATAAATAGCGAGGCGAGTGACTCGGATGGAATGTTCATGGTGGTGGGTTGCACTGCGACGGGCGTGTCCATGGTGCTGCACGTGGAGGACAGGCCTCACATCCTGACTGCGATGTCCAGCATGCTGAAGGCGAAGAAGGATATTGGCTGGCCCAGCAGTGTGAGCTTGGGTGCCAAGCAGAAACATATGTTAAGATAAAAATTTTAAAAAAAGTTTCAAGTATCCTAGAAGCAACTAAAAAAAATTCTAAATGTCCTAGTTGAAATTAAAAAAAATTCTAAATGTCCTAGTGAAATAAAAAAAAATTCCATGTAGGCTATGTGTTGAACATAGCAAAAACATAGGTCCATCACCCTATTTTTTAGAATTTTTTTTTGAGAGCCTAGCGGCTCTCGACAAAGGATTTTTCGAAAATCGAAAAAAGTGTCACGTGACAGTAAAAGTGTCACGTGACACTTTTCAGGTCTTTCAGAAAAAGTCACCCAGGGGTGGTCCTGGAAAAAGTAAAAAAAAATCTATTTTGGTGGGTACTATTTTTTGTGAAAATGGTTTCGCGTGGACTTGAAACGAATGTGACGAAAAAGAGTTTTGAAAGTGACTTATCGTAATAAAGTGCACGCCATGCTCAACTACAAGTATGGAAGGGAAAACCGTCACAGAAGCACACAATGACCAGACCAACACGCGCCGCAAGAAGACCAAGAGAAGCCACGGCATCCCAAAGGTGGCCTTCGACAGGCTCGTGCGTGAGATCTGCCAGGAGCAGCGCGTCAACAGCAAGACCCTGTGGCAGCCGGAGGCGATGACGGCCCTGCAGGAGTACTGCGAGACCATGCTGGAGAGGCGCTTCCACAAGGCGCAGCGGCTCGCGGACCTGTGCCGCGTGCAGACTGTGAACATCGAGCACTGGGACGAGTCGGACCCAGCCCAGTACGCCCTGTGATCTGTTGAAAAAGTAAAGCATGTCTACCCAAAACACGCGCGCGCTCACCTTGGACGGGTACGAGTTGACGCGCCGCACGTCGAGCCTCCCCTCCCCGCCCTGCAGCTCGATCTCCTCGAAATTGAGCCGCAGCTCCTTCATGCGCTGCACGCCCAGCTCCAGGTAGATCATGTCGAGGAACTTGTAGACGTTGCGCAGGAGCTTCTGCGAGATCCGCTTGCAGGTCGAATAGATGCTGAGCTCCAGGTTCGGGGCGCTATATAACATGGCCGCGGCGAACATGCTGACGGAGATGGTCTTGCCGAACCTGCAGGGCGGGGCGGGGCCGATCACGTGCGCCACGGCTGTGCTGGTGTGGTGCGCGTGCAGCTGGATGGATTCCGTGCCTCGCATGTGGCAGAACCTCGTGTGGGTCTGCCTCTTGCTGTGGCTGCTACTCGACTCCTACTCCCTCCTGCTTGAGAATGAAAAGCTGAAACAGGAGAGGGACGTGTCGCTGGCCCCGCTCATCAAATACATGGACGAGCGGCTGGTCAAGACGGAGAAGACTTTCTTCGCTTTGATAGACGCGCAGCGGTACAGGGAGGACGTGCTCTTCAAGATGTGCCACCCGGACAAAACAAAGAGCACCAACTGGAGGAAGGCCAGGTCTTTCAGCCACACCATGATATAAACTCGGCGGCCGCGCGACCCGTCCGCCATGGACTACAAGAGGGCTACCGCGATGCTGGGACTCACCGGGGTGGTCGTCACGGAGGCAGCGATCAATAAGGCGTGGAAGCGCAAGCTCACCATGTGCCACCCGGACAAGAGCGAGAGCCCCAACGCGCACGAGGCCACGCAGTTGCTGAACCAGGCCAAGGACTGCATGCTCAGGGCGCTCGAGGACGGCAAGTTCGAGGACGACGCCTTCGCGGAGCTCAACGACGTGCTCACGGATTTTAAGAAGGAGATGGAGGAGTACAACGTGGAGATCAAGAAGAACGCGGTGGACTGCCGCGAGAGGATGAAGTGGTTCTTCAGGCAGGACAGGGAGAAGTACCTGAAACTGGAGGGGGCGGCCCTGCACAGCAGGATCAACAAGAAGAGGAAGAGCAAGCTGCCGGACGACTGCTCGCCCGACTTCAAGAGGAGCCACGTGAAGCTGGACAGGTACGAGGCCGGCCAGGCCATCATAAGGAAGATCAACGCGCTCATCGACGAGGAGCTCGAGTACTGCCCGGAATTTTTCACCTTCACGTTCCAGCTGCTGGAGCTCTACAAGAAGAGGAACCCGGAGGCCTGCCCGAGGGTCTTGTATGTGTGCAAGTGGAACCTGAGCAGGTTTATCACCAAGAAGATTGCCAACCTGAGGCACATGTGCTTCCGGGGCCAGCGGGGCTACCAGCACCTGCGCATCAAGGGGCAAACGGAGATCCACTACCTGCCGCCGCTCAAGCTGCGGTACCAGCTCTTGGGCGAGCACGAGGCCAGGACCCGGTGGAAGGTGCCGGAGTCGCTAAAAAGAAGGCGAAGCCCAAATAAGCCGAAGGAGGTGAAGGAGGAGGCACCGAAAGCATCTGAGCAATGAACCAGTCCATCTGCTTCGACTGGATCTCGCCCAAGGCAGAAGTGCGCTGCCTGTGCCACGAGGACCAGCTCGTCTACCTCTCCATCCGGGACATCATCACCCACCTGTGCGTCAAGGGGGGCGGCGACGCGCTGAAGCTGTGGTACAAGATAGAGAAGACGAGCGGGGAAGCCTTTAAGGGCATCGTCGGCTACTACCAGTTCCCCGGCATGGGCCAGAGGGGCCAGCCGGTGATTCTGTGGAACAAGGCCTGCGTGCTCATAGGGGTGCTGCCCATCAAGAATCCCACCTGGGCCAAGAGGGCCCTCGACAAGGTCAACGCGTCCTTCTCGTCCCCCCTCAGTCTGGTCCCCGTGCCTCCCATGGACGACAACGCCTCCGCCCACAAGAAGCGTAGGGTGGAGGACCTGGAGCTCGAGGAGCGCGCCCTGGCCATCGAGGAGAAGCGCATCACCATGCAGCTCGAGGCGCAGGCCGCGCCGCTCGAGTTTTTCAGGACCTGCAACGAGATCGCGCAGAGCCTCGGGGGCTGGGACCCGAAGGAGAAGGCCAGGAACAAGGCCATGCTCGGCAACCTCCTCGAGACGGTCTACAAGAGCCAGCCGGGGGCGAAGGAGGTCGTGCTCGCGCTGGGCGAGGGCGAGCCCACCACGAGCATCAGCAAGGTCGTGGCCAAGATGGGCCTCAAGAGCAAGGTCAGCTACCTTCGCGTCGGGCAGCTCGCCTCCAACCTGTTCCTCGCCAAGCACGGCGTGCGCCCAGGCGAGAAGTACGGCAAGCACGCGCAGATGATCGACGGCAAGATGACGAGCGTGAACGACTACGGCGCTGAGGACGAGGACCTCATAAGGGAGGCGGTGGAGATGGCGGTGGAGGAGGCCAAGGCGAAGGAGACGTGACGAACTTGCCGGGAAAAATGCGGGGAGAAGCCAGGCGTGAGGTTCGTCAAAAATTGACTAACCTATCAAACACACAAAAAAGCACGGACCTGCGCGGCGTGGAGATGAGCACCTCCTGGCTCAGCGAGTCCCACCCGTTGCTCTCCAGGATCTTCTGGTGGTCCCGCGCGAACGACCCGGGCGGGTCCGTCTTCCAAAAGATGCGCGCGCACGCCCTAATAAAGTCCTCGTGAAACTGCCGCTGATGAAAGCTACGGTTGTACCCGCGCCGGTCCAGTGCCTCGAGAGCCCGCCTGCACTTTTCGACCCTGAAAAACCCGTTGCTGACGCGCTCCGTCGCAGGAAGGGCGTAGCGGTCCAAAGTAGAGACGCGGCGAATCTGCAGGGTTTGCATAGTTTTAGCATGTTCAATTTCAAATAATTGGTAAACGTTTTTGAATGATCTTTGCATTAAATTGATATTTGTTTTGTATTATTGTTATATAGTTTTGTTAAAGTTATGCTAAAAATAAGCTAACAATAAGTTATACATTGGTAATCAATTGATAACAATTTATGTAATCATAACGTAATTTTATTACAAAATAGAATGATTGTTAACAAAAAAATACACAAAACAACTATTTAAAATTCAATATGTATTTGTTATACATGTCGAATTTTGAAAGCAAAGTAGGCATATTTGGATTTAGTAATTCAAATAAAATCAAAGATTTGTCGAGTCAGGTCAATGAATTAAAAACAGAGATTGATGACTTGAACGTGGAGTTTGATGCTCTCGATGATCAGTTCCTGCAAAGATTCAAAGCAGTGGAATCAAGGTTGAAAAGACTCGAACGCAGGATGTCAGCAAGCAAAGTTGACAGCTCGTCCGACGAGGAGGAGGGGGAGCAGGAGCTCTTCTACAACGGCTGGCGTGGGCCGGAAATGTTCCAGGCTGACTATCCAGAGCATTGGCATCAATTCGACCCCTCCGCCGACTCAAGAATGAGCTCCAAGACCCGCGGAAGTACTAAACCCCATCCCAGCGCTGGCAGGCCAGCATGCTAGACGAGGAGGAGTTCGCCCGCTTCCTGCACTCGAAGGCCTACGACGTGATCAGCGACGGCAACTTCCGCAAGCACCTGATGCAGTGCAGGGACAGGGGCGACGTGTGGGCCGTGCAGATGACCTCGAACCAGGCCAAGGTCAACCAGGAGTGCAGGGCCGTGCAGTCCCTCCTGGGCAACATGCTGGGCACCTCCGACGACTCCTGGGCGCACATCTGCAGGGACGTGATGAGCTCCGCGCAGCCCCCCACCAAGGTCCTCGCCGGCTACACCACCTGCTTCTTCACGGGGGAGAAGCTCGACTGCTGCATCGACCTCACCAAGAACGGCAAGAAGGGCAGGGACGTCCACGTGCACCTGCGCTTCTGGCACTTCTTCATCTTCCTGTGGTTCATCGCGAAGCTCGAGTACATCATTCGCGCCTGCACCAAGTGCTGGATGGAGAAGGCGAGGCGCGCGGAGCAGGACTACACCGCGCTGTGCGAGCAGTTCGTGGAGGACAACAGGGACTTCACCAGGAACATGTACCAGGTCTTCCTCAAGGCCCTCGACTACGTCACGCAGACGGTCCACCTCTACAAAGAGGAGTTCCAAATACAGCCCGTATTAAAACCCGACCAGGAGCGCGCTGCGAACCCCGAATGATCCAGATCCTGCACGGCTGGGGGAGGCAAGCCCTCCCGCTCTCCAACGCCCGCGGCTACTACCCCGAGGAGCTGGCCCGCCTGTGCTCGCGCCGCCTCGCGCCCTTCTGGCTGGAGGTGGCGGGCAGGCCCTTCCAGCTCGCGGAGCAGGAGTACGACCTCGCCCTCCGCGTCGCCGCCCAGTACCACAACGCGACCACGCGGAATGAGCCGGGGGGGGACGAGGAGGCGGAGGGCATGGAAGAAAGAGCGCGAACGCATATGGAGGCGCCCGACAGCGACCCGGAGGAGTATGTCGCCTCCGATGAAGACCTCGTGTACGAGAAGCACTTTTACATGTAGTAAGAAGAGAGAGGCGGAGAACCTCCAGCACCGCGTCTGGCGCACGCTCCGCCGCCCGTTCCGCTACCCGTCGTGCGAGGCGTGCGTCTGGGAGTCCTACGACTTCTCCATGGCGGGCTGCAGGAAGTGCGGCGCCTGCCACGCGTGCTCGCTGTCCTCCGTGGACAACGCCTGCCCCCTCGTGGTCTGCGAGGACGCCAGCAGGGTGTGCCTCATCACCGGCTGCGTCGTCAACGAGGTCAGGTCGGGGGCCAACGAGTTTGTGGACACCGTGGACCTGCGCGCCGCGTCCGCGCCGGTCTTCTGCCTGGACGACGAGGTCCTCTCCGTGGTGAATAGGCTCCTGCTGAGCCACCACGCGGACAGGTACAGGCGCGAGGAGAACACCAGGCAGGCCAAGAAGCTGTGCTGCACCATGAAGAAGGCCCTGAAATTGTCCAAGCGCAGCCAGTACGCGCCCAACATGTGCCAGGTGCTGGCGGAGTGCCTCGGGCAAGAGAAGGGGATGCGATTCGTGCTGCCGCCGTCCGTAGGGCTGGTCGGCGAGTGCGCCAAGCAGATATGGCTTTGCCTGGCGGACCTCCACGCGAAGGGCGTGCATGTGAGCTCGGGGAACAGGCTGACCAATTTAGTGACGGGTCTGCTCTACCTCTTGAGGAGTGGCCTCGTCTACAAGAATCAAGTACTGCTCGCTGCGGTGGACGAAGTCGCCAACTGCCTTCCCTTTGAAAATAAATTGTGGGAATATTTTGGAATTTCCAGCAAGGTCATTTGCGAGACTGAAAACGAAATAAAATTGGTGTTTCGGGAGCATCTACAGGGGCTGGGGCACGCGTGATGGGCTGGGCATGTGCTGATTTTGCTAATAAATTAAATTCACAACCGTTGGAGAGGGGGGTATTTTTTTAAATTAATTTGACAGTCGTGGGGGGTGGGAGGGGCCTTTATTTAATTAATTTCGGCGGGCCTCTGAGCTGTGTAATTTTTTTTCCCTGTGCCAAAGCCGAAATCCGCGATGGAGACACTCGCGAGTGAATGGGCTGAGACTTCCGTGCATGGAGTGCTCCAAGAAATGATTAAACTCATGTCTCGGATCCAAAATGAAAAGAGAAAGAAAAATCTTAAGATTTGCAACGACCAGATGCTGCAATTATTCAGTATTGGCGTAAGGGATCTACAATCGGAAATGCTGATGCGCTTTATTCGTGTCTGCTGCGGTGCCTACAAGCCGGTAAGTGAAAATATATTAATATTATGAATAAACATGGACTAATATCTGGAATCGCAGTTAATTTTGAGCCCACTGCTTGGAGAAATGGAATTGGACGCCGGTGTGATGGAGATCATCGTTTCTCCTCACGAGCAGAACGATGCCTGGAGGCTTGTGCAGCGAAGTTTCGGTAAGTCTCTATTTATCCAATCTAGATATGTTTAATTCGTTGCCCTGTTATGCGTTCCCCGCTTTTTACCACGCGTAATTCACGTTCCCCGAGGCACTAAGGCGTCATAGTTGCGCTTTACCATGCGTTCTCGTGGATAATACGCGTTCCCCGAGCTTGTTTGCTTGCATGTTGGGCTGCCTAGACACTCAAGGACGCCTATGTGCTCAGGTTCCCGTGTGTGGCGTGATCACAGGCTCATTTATGAGTTGGTTAAGAATCACAAGGATTGGTTCTTGCATTTTGAAACCATCTCGACCCTCGGTTACGATGAAACCAACGCCATGTGCTACTTTTTCGCCAATGAACTTAAGAGTGGGGATTTGGAAGTCGCAAAGCATTTTTTCAGGCTAGATGATTGCATCTCAGAGAGTAACTTCCATAGTATCATGCAAGCCGTTCAGATGAAAATGAGCAAGGAGCAACTCTTTGATTTCTTGATTAGCGTGTCCAAGAAACGTCTCCTTGTGCACTTTTTCGATCAAGATTACAAGAAGCACGCGTTGATGATGGACGCAATCGAATACTTTAGGAGTGCTGGTGTTGAAAAGATCTGCGCTGTCCTCAAGTCGTTTGGCCGTATGATGCTAGAACAGCCGCTTGTTGATTTGATCGAAGGCGTTGCAAAAGACAAGACAGAAGAGGTGAAGCTCCAGATTTTCGAAGTTTTCCTCGGATCAGGCAAGGCGCCCCAAATGCCCGCGCTTGTGCGCATGGAGGCGTATACATTGGACAGAAACCCCGGCTTTGTCTTCGAGCGCACCAAGCGGTTTGCACACAATTACCACTCTGTGTTGCACTTGTTTCAGCGCTGCAACAGAATCACGTTTCAGATCTTGGAAAATTTGGACCAGGGATACATGGTGAAAAATCCCTACCTCATGAATTCAATCCTTGAGATAGACAATATCAGCATGAAGATGCACAATTCGTACAGGCCTTACCTGTTCAACAGGGTGAGGCCTACGCTTACCCTCGGTCTAATCAAGGAGATCATGCACCCCAAGAACAGCCACGCTTTTACGCTGGAAGGCAAGAACATCATGCTGAGGCGGCAGACGGGGCATTCCAGCGTCTTCCACGGGTTTCCGGAGGTGAGTCTCGCAAACCTTTTTTTAAATTAGGCCACAATCTGACGCCCGCGTGCTTCGCAGGATCGACCGAGTGTCGTGGTCTACAGTCAGTTTGATTTCGTCAACTTCACGGATGGTGGTATGCACCCAGTGGATGTACTTCTGAGCTGTGGGCTGCTTCGCTGCATGAGGGTGCAGGACATGTGGAGGTACTTTCATGTCCACGCGAACCGCTTTTACCCCGTGAATCGCGTTGAGCACACCTTGCATAGACTCCCCACGACCACTGTCATTGAGAATAGCGGGGAGACGTGGGATGGCATCAGGCAATTTGTCGAGTGCATTTCGAAGCTGTTGAATTCCAACATGGCCACCTTCGCTGCCCCGCACAACACGACCGATGAAAACGGCCTGTCTGTGCCGACGTGCTTCGTTGGCAATCGCAACAACCCCTTGATGGACCTGGCGCCCGGCGCCCGGCTCTTTACTGACGACTGGAAGTGGCTGCACAAGCTCTTCATGGACTGCTTGGGGGTGAGTTTGGTTCACGTCTTCTTTCCGAAAGACGGGTATCTTCGCAATTTCTTGTACAACGGGGAAAGCATCAAACAAGTGCATGAAAGGATGGAGATCTACTTCCCTCAGGACCACCTTTTGCCTTGGGTGAGTGTTTTCATGCACCCCTTGTTCCGTCGCTTCATGCCTCGTATGAGCACGCAGCCCGCGAGAATCAGGGAGCAGGCGTTGACGAATGTTTTCTACGGGGAGAGTGCGGCGGAGGAGTCCATTGATTTCGACTACAACATCTTTCGCACTGTTCTGCCGAGTCGCAACTGCCGAAGCAGTGTTGCGAGCCCTTTCATGAACTACTTGGTTTATGACCTGATCAGCATTCAAGAGGCGCACAACCAGCGGTTGATTGTAGACCAGAAGGTCATTGATTCAACGGGCCACGAGGTTGATGTCTTGTTCCTCGAGTACATGCAGGTGAGGACTTTTGCATTCTATTTGTGGCAGTGATCTTTGTAATTCCGTGTTTTTGTGAAGGTCAAGGAGCTTGTGCGTGTCGCGCATCACACACAGATGAATAAGTTTCGCGTCTCCCCGCCCAAGGCCGAATTTGCTGACTACGATAAATGGGAGGATTGCCCCCCGCAAGACGACCCACTTCACAAGGCCGTCATGGTCAACTGCACGCGTTACCTCGGCAGCCCTTGGGTCGAGATTTTCGTCGGTAACATGGACGAGCCACAGGGCATGGTCAAGAAGAGGAAGTGTGAAGACGAGGAGTGTGGTGAGGCCAAGCGCGGGCGCGTGGTGGCTGGATCCACGGCGGTGAAAACGAAACAGGTCGATGCAAAGTGCAGCCCTCATATTCAGAAAGGCGACGCCTACTTGAACAAGATTTGTGAGGTGAGGAGTCGTGATGTTGCTTGTGATAATCTTGCTAAGATTGACGTAATGCCTCCTGGTAGATTGAGCCGACCATCCTCTACCTCATCTACAAGCACCTCGTGGCAACTCAGGTCAACAACAGGCCCCCCCACATGATCCGCCTGGCCCATCTCATCCCGCAGAAGTGGTGGATTGGGTCTGTGCAGCGGGCCCGCTGCATTTGGATGCACGACGTCCTCCAGGTGAGTTTTCGTCCTGTCGTCCTTGTGTTGTCTTGTTTTTGATGGGGAGAATGCTTTCAGGTCGCGGCCCCGTTCCCTCCCGGACTCACCACGAGCAAGACGGGTTTGGTCCCCAACACCAAGAGGGGATTGGCCTATTTCAACGTGAAAGACTCCGCGCAAGAACGCTCAGTGAGAAACGAGGTGTGTGTTGTTGTTGTGCTGAAGGTGTTTGTTTTTTATTGAACGACTTTCGTGCAGACTGGTTGCTTCACGCAGCCCATTGAGGACGGACTCTTCATCATGAGCTGGCGGAACCCAAGACAGGTTGTCGATGAAGACTTCCAGCTGATCGTCATGCCGAACCCTGGCGTCTTCCGCATGCACGGCTACCCCGGCCACACCTCGCCCATCAACTACTATCGCAACTATTGATGGCCCCTCCAGCAGCAGGCGCAGTGGCAGCCCTCCGGGCGCCTGCAGCAGCACTCCTCCGGCGGGGTCCTGCAGCTGCACGGCTCCGGCGGGGTCCTGCAGGGGCAGTCGACGCCGTGCCCGCCGCAGGAGTAGCAAGGGAGGCAGACGGAGTCCACCACCTCCGCAGCAAAGACGAGATCCCCCTCCTCCGTGACGTCGACCGGGAGGACGTCCTCCTCCTCCTCCTCCTCCTCTTTTGCGACTGGTGTCGCGTCCCTTGCTGTGATTAAATTTATGACGCCTCGTAGGATGAGCGTGAGTACCCCCGTGAAGAAGACCAGCAGCGCGAGGAGTGCCACGACGTTCCAGTAGACCTGGTCGTCCAGGTTGTCCGGGACGCACCACTGCTCGTGCTCGTGGAAGCCCCGCTCGCACGCGAAGGAGTAGCAGTCCCTCGGCAGTGCGTGCGGGGGCAGGGCGGCGTAGGCCCCGCGGTAGTAGTACCTGCCCTCCGGGCACGCGGAGGGGATGTCGGGCGGGTCGTAGAGGTGCGAGAAGGACCGCCGCTGCACGGTGACGACGGTGAGGCCGCCAGAGGAGAGCCACGCGCCGAGCTTCGCCTCGTCCATGACGAAGAGGTTGACCTCGTAGAGGCGCAGGAAGCTCTCCACCCGCACCGTGACGGAGAGGAGGCCGCCGGAGAGGTCGAGCTCGACCCTCCTGAGCGGCACGCCGAGCTCGCAGCCGAGGGCGTTGGCGAGGGCACCCAGCCCCTGCGTCGGATTGCCGGAGACGCGCACGCGGTAGGACATGGCGACGGCGGCGGGGGTCTGCGCCTCCCTCGGGCACGCGGGGAAGGCCGCGCCCACCTGGAACCTGGCGAAGGGCGCGCCCGAGAAGTTGAGGCCCTCGAAGGGGGGCACCTCGACCGTGCCGTAGACCCTCCGCCTGGACCGGGAGGACCTGTTGTAGTCGTCGAGCGTCTCCACGGCCACGGAGAAGGAGGCCCAGCCGAAGGGGATCACCGCCTTCCACTCCACGCCGTGCCAGCCCTCGCGCAGGTGGGGCGCAGGGGACCAGCCGGAGAAGGGGAGGTCAGCGGTGGAGTTGACCAGGTAGAAGACCCGGAGGCGGGCGGAGTCGGGCTCGCCCTCCCTGTCCACGAAGCGCACCAGCACGCTCACCTCCCGCTCGCTCCCGAAGGCGACGCTGCCCTCCAGGATCCGCTGCTGGCGCACCAAGACCAGCAGGCCCTCCCCGTTGGCGCGGTAGACCCCCGAGACGTCCAAGAGCGGGGAGGCGGGCACGAGAGGGGGCGCGTAGAGGGAGGACTGCCCCCAACGGCCCGCGATGACCGTGGTGAGCGTGAGGGAAGGAGAGAGCGCCTGGACCCAGCCCCGCAGCCCCCCCTCCGCGCCGTTCACGAAGAGCAGCGCCACCTCCACGACGCCCGACTGGCCGCGGTTCACGCCCGCCAACCGCACGGTGCCCACGGGGTCGAACACCGTGCACGCCGCCTCCCCCGCCCACAGGGGGGAGGGCACGCAGGCCGTGACGGCGAAGTCGCAGCCGAGCTCCGCGTGGAAGGCGAGCACGCCCTGCAGGTTGATTCGGACGCTCAGCACGACGGAGGTGGGGGGGATCGCCACGCCGGTGAGCTGGCCCACGTCCAGGTCGCCCGGCGCGGGGGCGAGGTTTACGAGGAGGGTGCTGTTGTAGACGAGGCCCAGGGGCCCGCAGTCAGGGAGAGTGAAAGTGATGTTTTCCACTTCCCTGCTGTTCGCCTGCGAGACGAGGGTGTGCCCCCGCAGCTGCACGGAAGGCGGCACCGCGACCTGGACGAGTCCTGCGAAGAAGGGTGAGGCAAAGGCGTTGGGGACGACCTCCGTGGTGACGCCATTGGCCAGGGTCTGTACCAGACCGAGCCTCAGTTCCTGGGCCTCTCCCACGACGCCGTAGAAGTAGTAATCGTACCCCACTACCCCTGTGAAGTAAACGCTGTCGTCGACGACGTGAAATGCGGGGATCTCCGCCGTGTAGCCCCACCACTCGGCGTAGGCACTGGTGGTGCCGGGGGACACTCCCTCGATCCTGGCGCCCATCGGCCTCGCGATGGCGGCGTCGCGGACAAAGAGGTCGCACCCCGACGAGACGGGGAGGATGAGAGGGAGGTTCAAGCGCGCCCGGCACGTCACGTCAATGTGTTGGAACTTCTCCGAGCACTGCAGGCGGCGCAGCGTGCGGCTGGAAGGGTCGAGGCCAGCAGGAAAGTAGGTCTGCACCAGCAGCTCCGTGACCTCGGGAATGGTGACGGTGACGTTGGCCGCGAAGGCGCCGGCGTAGACCACGGAGAGCACGGTCGTGAGCAGGCCGGGTGGGTAGGTCCGCACGTCGTTGACGGAGAAAGAGCCGGAGGTCTCTGTGAGGAGAGTGTCATCGTATGCAAACGTCACATTCAGCGGAAGGAGTGTGACAGAGGAGCCGTCGTCGTAGAACACCGTCACAGACTGAAGAAAAAAGGAGGTCGGGTAGAAGGCCACGGCGGGGCTGCCGGGGAACGTCACGATCACGTCGCAGCATATCTCCACTCCCACGGCCGCGCGCGGGGGAACGTAGGGGTGGTACACGCTCCCGCCGGGGCAGATCCATAAGTGGGGACATGGAGCACAGGGGCCTCCATCGGGGCCGTAGAAACCAGGCTCGCACACGCAGGCGGAGAGGTTCGCTGAACCCTCCGGGGATGTGCTGTTGGCAGGACACGTAGCGCAGAGAGTGCCATTGGCCAAGTAATGGCCCGGCTCACAATGGCAGTCCGTGACCAAGCGGGCGCCCTTCCGCGAAGTACTGTTGGCGGGACAAGGGGGGCACTGCGCGAACGTGTCGGGGCCGTAGCGCCCGGCGAGGCAGAGGCAGTCCCCCACGCTGGTCGCGCCGATGATACCCGTGCTGTGCTGCGGGCAGGGCCAGCAGAAGTAGCCCGGCTGGCCGTAGAAGTCCCTGTTGCAGCCGCAGGACGGCGCTGTGGCAGAGCCCGCGGGAGACGTGCTCCCCACTGGGCAGGTCTGGCACCAGGAGACGGACGTGGCGCCAGCACCGCCCCCGTACGTGCCCTCGGGGCAGTCCACGCAGACGCCCGGGTTGAACGCGCCGCACCGCCGCTTCCACC
>Ga0172372_10000857_pt1 | contig 47007 bp, 35 predicted proteins | sample LakKiv5m_2_FD_114544 | JGI IMG/M metagenome (GOLD analysis project Ga0172372, IMG submission 114544) | Freshwater microbial communities from Kabuno Bay, South-Kivu, Congo - kab_092012_9.5m | ecosystem: Environmental > Aquatic > Freshwater > Lake | place: Democratic Republic of the Congo...
GAGCGAGATGGGCCGCACGCCGACCTACAACAAGGGCAACGGCAAGGACCACTGGTCCATCGGCTCGGTGATGTTCCTCGGCCCCGGCATCAAGGGCAACCGCGTCATCGGCGCGACGGACGACAAGCAGTTCGGCGTGAACCTGAACCCGGTAACGCTCGCGCTGGACAAGGACAAGGGCATCAAGGTCCGCCCCGAGCACATTCACGAAGCGCTGCGGGAGTTCGCGGGAATCGCGCAGCACCCGCACGCGAAGAAATTCCCGCTGGGGCTGGCCGACAAGGAAAAGCTCAAGGGGTTGTGGGGCTAGACGACTGATAGTTCGGAAGGTGGGGAGTGAGGGCGGCTAATGCTGCGAACTTGACTCGCCACGAGGGTCCCATCAGTCTGGCCTCGTTCTTACCCACGGAGCTCATTCGCTACGAAATGACTATTACCAAGCCGCCCCTGGATATTGCAGCCCTGCTTAAGCAACATGCAGGGCGCAATTACGAACTCCATGCTGCACACGTAAACCCCGCCAACGTCCGCACGCTGCGGACCATTGGCTTCGATCGGTGTTACGTGCGCGCCGAGGGGCCCTATCTTTGGGATATCGAAGGAACCAAGTATTTGGACCTTCTCTCCGGCTATGGGGTGTTCAGCTTGGGCAGAAATCATCCCGATGTGCGCAAGGTGTTGGCGGATTTTTTGCAGGCCGAATACCCAAGCCTTGTGAAGATGGAGGCGCCGCTGCTGTCCGGCCTGCTTGCCGAGGAGTTGAAGAAGCGCATGCCCAACCAGCTGGACATGGTGTTCTTCACCAATTCCGGCACTGAAGGCATTGAAACTGCGATCAAATACGCCAAGTGCGCCACCGGAAAACCGGTGATTCTGCACTGCCAGAAATCTTTCCACGGTCTGACCTACGGTGCGCTTTCGCTCAACGGTGACGAAAGTTTCCGCGAGGGGTTTGGGCCGTTCATGCCGGACTGCGTCAAAATTCCTTTCAATGACCTTGAGGCGTTGGAGAAGGAGCTGCGCAAAGGCAACGTGGCCGGTTTCGTGGTCGAGCCCGTGCAGGGCAAGGGCGTGAACCTGCCCTCAGCCGGCTACCTCCGAAACGCCGCATCGCTGTGCCGGAAGCATGGCGCGTTGTTCATCGACGATGAAGTCCAGTCCGGCATGGGCCGCACCGGCCGCTTTCTTGCAATTGAACACGATGGCGACGTGGATCCGGACATTGTGGTGCTGTCAAAAGCGCTTTCGGGCGGGTTTGTGCCCGTGGGTGCCGTCCTGTGCAAGAAGTGGATCCACGAGAAGGTCTTTTCGAGCATGCAGCGGTCGGTGGTGCATTCCGCGACGTTCAGCCAGGGTAATTTTGCGATGGCTGCTGGCCTGGCGGCGCTTGACGTGATCGACCGCTACGGGCTGATCAAAAACGCCGAGGTCATGGGCAATCGGATCGGCGAGGGCCTGCGGGCCATGATTCCACGCTTCGAGTTCCTCAAGGAGGTGCGTTGGCGGGGCCTCATGACCGGCATTGAGTTCGGCTCGCCCAATTCGCTCGCACTCAAAGCCGCTTGGTCCACCATTCACGCGATGGACAAGAGCCTGTTTCCACAGGTCGCCATTATGCCGCTGCTGGACAAGCACCACATCATCACCCAGGTGGCGGGTCACCACGTTGATGTGGTGAAATTGATCCCTCCGCTCGTCATCACCGAAGACGATGCTCAGTGGTTCCTGAAGGCCTTTGAGGACGTGCTGGTGCAAATGCACAAGTTCCCGGGGCCCGCGTGGGATGTCTTGGCTGACATCGGCCGCATGGCGCTTACCTCGCGCGCCAGATAACCCTGTCGAGCACGGCGAATACGCATGGCCGCCGTTCATTTCAATTTCGACTCGGCTTGGCCGGAGGGGGCCATTTCGCTGCCCTGCCTGGACCTCACCGACTGGGGGCCACGCCTGAGATATCTGGCTCCGCCCGGCTTGGTGGAGGCATTCTATGCGCGCGTGAAGACGCAGTTGGCCGATTTCACACTATACGGCTCAGGAGATTTTCACTACCTCACCGCGCTCTGGCTGCGCCGCCAGAGAGAGCCGGTCACAGTCGTTAGCTTTGACAATCACCCTGACTGGGATCTTCGGCCGCCGCGCTGGGCCTGCGGCGGCTGGGTTAACCGGGCGCTCGAACTGCCGGCTGTCCGACGAGTGGCAGTCTGGGGCTGTGGAAACTTTGAACTCGCATGGCCCGCGCGCCTCTTCGCCAACACCCGCGCGCTGCGATCAAGGCGGCTCGAAGTCCACGCCTGGGCTGAACGACAAAGTCCGGCGACGCAGCGGCGCTTTCCTTGCGTGACCCGAGAAAACTGGCGCGAGCGGTTTACCCAATTCGTGCAGTCGATCGCCGGCGAGAATGTTTACGTGACCTTGGACCTTGATTGTCTGGCGCCCGAATCTTTCATCACGAACTGGGAGAACGGTCTCTTTACGCCGGACGACCTCGTCTGGGCACTCGGCGAAATTCGCCGCTCGGCCCGGCTCATCGGGGGGGATTTGTGCGGGGCGTATTCGCCACCCGTTTATGACCGCTGGACGCAGCGCTTTGCCGGAAACTGGGATCACCCCAAACTGTCTCCCGTGGACACCGCCGCCGTCCGCCGCACCAACTCCGCTGTGCTGGCGCGGATCTGGCCGGCGCTAGCTGGCTGACACCAGCGCGACGCCAAAACCGATCAGCAGGATGCCGAGCCAGGTGCGAGTGGTCAGCTTCTCCTTGAGGAAAATGGATGCCCCTATCATGACGAGAACTGGGCTCAATCCCTCGAAGGGATAGACGAAACTCAGATCCGCGCGTTGCAGCAGCCCGCCCCAAAGAAAGAACCACCCGCTCATGCAAGTGATGGCCGCCGCAAACCGCGGCACGAAGCGTGGCCAGGGGACCGGAGTCTCGTTGGTGAGATCCATGGCGCGCTTCATGAGCAACTCGCCCGTTACGAGGCATACCTGGGAAGCAATTATGGCCAAAAGCAGGGCGGCAGTCATAGCTGCTCCTTACATTGCGCCGCGGGCCGGGCAATTACGTAGATTCCCGTGATCACCAACGCGATGCCGCACAACCGGCGGGGGCTGATGCTCTCACCCAAAAGTGCCCAGGCGAATAGCGGCACCAGCGCCTGATCGGCGCTCATCATGCTAAACGCGATGTGCAGGGGCATCCGCCGCAACACATTCATCCACGCGACCGATGCGCTGATGTAGGCGGCGATGCCCAGCCATGTCCAACCCGATGCCAAAACGGAGAAGCCAAACAAGGCACCAGCCCCAGAAACGCCAGCGGTGGCGGCGGCGCCGTGCTTGAACAGCAATTCGGCGGCCGTCACGCACAATACCCCGGCCGTCAGCAGGGCATAACTGCCTCTGCCGGGATCAGGATGTGTGTCTAGTGCCGGGGGCGCTTCAGAGCTCATGTGCGTTGGGGAACTTGCGCAGGACCGGGTCCCGGTGCGTCGGCTCCAAAATTGGGAGGAGTCGCCGAAAGAAGGGATTGATCCACGCCGAGCGATGTCGCACGTAGAGATCCAGTGGGGCTAGCTCGCACTTGAGGTGGAGCTTCGGATCGTAATTGAGCGCGCTGCTACAATAACGCGTGCAGCCGTTGGTAACCGCCCACTGGATGATGTCCCGCAGGGTAACGAAGTAGAGATGCAGGTCCAGCGCCAGGGGATACTCCAGCCCGAGGTATTCATCGTAGATTGCGCCGTCGTGCACGATACATACGCTGAATGCAACAATGCGCCCGTTCTGCCGCCAGATGAAGAAGCGGGTGCGATCCGGCATCGTCTGGCCGAGACGGCACAGGTATTCCTTCGTGAGTTTCTCAAACGTCATCTTGGATCGCTGGAAAACCTGGAGATAGAGCGGGTGGACTTCGTCCACGAACGGCGTCACATCAGGGACGACCTGCAGCTCAAGCGGTGGTGCCGAGGCGAGCTTTTTGAACTTTCGCCGGAGGTTGTGGCGCATGACCTTGCTGACCTTTTTGCTGAGATATTCCTCAAAGCTGGAGAAAGGAATATCCAGCTGCACCATCGGCATGCTGGGAATACGGGTGTAATCCTTATCCGCAAAAGTCGAGAGCGCCGCGCGGTAAGAGCGGGGAAACTCCTTCAACACCACGAGCGTCGCCCCGGTCCGGCGTGCCTGCACCTCCAAGGCCGCATGCAGTGATTCGGCGATCCAGCGCATCTCCTCCGCTCCGTTGGCGCTGAGATGGCCTTCGCCCGCTGAACATCCGACCATCAGAATGCGGACTTTGAGAAACCCGGGAAACAATCGGCGGACTTGCCCAACCGCCTTGCGCACGACCTCGCCCACCCCAGCGAGAATGTCCTGCTGGACCAAAAAGAACGGCTGCACCGCGCGCACCTTTCCTTCGTGGTCCTGCAGCACAAGGTAGTGGTGCTCAAACCCGTCAGCCAGCGTTTGCTCCACCAGCTCGTAGTAGCGATGATCCTTCCGCTGGGTGGCGAAGCAACTCTGCCACTCCGCCACGGATTTCAACTCTGCGGCAGAAACGGCCACGGCCCAGCCGTGCGGAGTCTTGATGGGGTCGGCTTGGCAAAGGGAGGTCACAAAATATGGCGGGCGGCGGGCTCAATACGTCATGGGGCTGCCCGAGTGAAGCACTTTTACCCGGGTTATCAGCTGGGCAGGGCCGTGATTTGCAAGCGGAGCTAGCGTGCGGCAATGATTCTCAACGCTTCGCCTTCAGCGTCGCGATCAGGTAATCCTGTGCCGTGGGGTGCTTCACGCCGGGCGCACCGGGATACACCAGCTCACACGCCACCCCTTGCTGCTGGCAGCGCTCCTGCAGCTTCACTCCGAAATTCGCCGTGTGCGTCGGGTCTTTTTGCTCCTGGCCCAACGCCGGGGGCGCGGAGAAGTTGAGGTAAATCGGCGGGTCATCGCGCGTCACCAGCGCATACGGCGAATACTCCGCAATCCACGGCAGAATCGTGTCCCGCTTCGCCAGGAACTCGTCGAACTGCGTGATGCCTTTGGCCGAGTCGCCCTTGAAGCCGAAGGCGTGGCCGCCGTATTTGCTGTTGGGCGTCCACTCCTTCATCTGCTGCGGGTCCAGCGTCGTCTGCGCACCGTTCACCGCCGCGCACCAGAGCCGCGTGGACTCGCGCGCGATGGGGTCCGCACTCTGCGCGTCCGCGAGGTCGGGATGGAACGCGAGCCACAAGCTCGAGCACGCCCCGGCGCTGCCGCCGCTCGCGCCGATGCGCGCCTTGTCGATGTTCCACTCCTTCGCCTTGCTGCGGACGAACTGGAGCGCCCGGGCAGCGTCATGCAACGGCCCTTTCACGGGTGGCACCACGCCATCAGCGGTGGCCTGCGGGATGTAACGGTAGTTGATGGCCACGACCGAGATGCCCGCCTTCAAGTAGCCCTCAATGCCGCCTGTGCGGTTCTTGTCCCCGCCCTGCCAGCCGCCCCCGTGTATGTAGAAGAGCAGGGGAGTGGGCGTGGCGGACTCCGCCTGCCAGAAGTCCAGCACCTGCCGCTCATGCTTGCCGTAGGGGACGTTCGCGGCGAAGGGCTTGGGCTGCGGAACTGGCTCAGTCTTCTTGGCCGCAGCCGCGGCCTTGGCCTTGGCCGCGTCAGCGGGCTTCTTCGCCGGTGCATCGGCGGCGAAAGTGGGCGAAGTGAAGGCCAGCGCAAGCGCAGCCGCAAGGGTGAAACAGGTTTTCATGGGCGGAGAATGCCTAACCGAGCGAGAGAAGGACACGAGAAAGCACGGCAGTATCATACTGCCACCAACAACCGGGCGACATGGACCGTGCCCGCGCTCTACCCAAGCTTAGGCAGTTCAAACCCCTTCCGATGCTCGCGGCCGACGAGTTTGTTGGCTTCTGCGTCATCGAAGGTCTCGGTCTTGGGGTCAATGCGCAGGCGCTTGTGGGTGCGCCAGGCGATGTTGCCGGCGTGGCACATCAGCGTGCTGACGTGGCCGGAGTAGATCTCCTGGTTCAGCGTCTCGCGCTTCCGGCTCTTCACGGCGTCGAGGAAGTTGCGGATGTGCTGCTGCTGGCCGGCGTCGCCGCGGCCTTCCTTCATCACCTTGCCGGTGGGGTCGAAGGCTTTCCAGGAGGTGTTCGTGACGAGCATCCAACCGTTCTCGCCGTGGATGACCGCGCCCTCGCCCGCGTCGTGGAGGCGGGGCTTGGACCAGAGGCGCATCTCGTATTGGAGCACAGCCTTGGGATATTCGTAGGTGACGAACTGCGTGTCCGGCCATTGCTGGTCGTCGTCGTGGAAGAACTTGCCGCCGGCGCAGCTCACGGCGTCGGGCAAAGCGTCGAGGCCCATGACGTAGCGGCAGTAGTCAATGCGGTGGACGCCGTCGTTGCCGAGGTCGCCGGTGCCCTAGTTGAACAGCCAGCGCCACGCGCTGGTGACGATGGTCTCGTTGTAGCGGCGCTCGGGCGCGGGGCCTTGCCAGATATTGTAATCGAAGCCCGCCGGCGGCTGGCCATCGGGTGCGAGCTTCACGGGCCCGGTGCGCTCGGTCTCCCACGCGCGGCCGGAAATCACCTTGCCCAGCGCGCCACTCTGGACGAATTCCCGCGCCTCGCGCAGCCACGGGGCGCTGCGAATCTGCGTGCCCATCTGCACCATGCGGTCGCGCTTCCGCGCGGCGGCCACGGCCACGCGGCCTTCCGCGATGTTGTGGCTGGCGGGTTTCTCGACATACACATCCTTGCCGGCGAGGCAGCCCTCGATGGTCAGCAGCGCGTGCCAATGGTCCGGCGTGGCGACCATGAAGGCGTCAATGCTAGGGTCCGCCAGGAGGTCGCGGTAGTTCTCCACGAGTTTGGGCTTGCGGCCCGTGCGTTTCTCGACTTCCGCACCGCGCTGCTCGCGGACGTTGGCGCGGAGGTCGCAGATGTGCGTGATCTCGCAGTCCGGCTCGGCGAGGAAGCTGCCCATCACGGAGTTGCCGCGTCCGCGCACACCGATGCAGGCGACGCCGATTTTGCTGTTGGGATTGGCAGCAGTGAGCAGGGCAGGGGCCGTGGCAGCGGCGAGGGCGGCTTGCAGAAAACGGCGGCGGGAAGGGGATGGCTTGGTCATGGGACGAGTGTGGTTGCTGGACTTCGACGTGGACGGGGAAGGGGAGGCTTCAGCCGGAAATGAGGCGGGAGCATTTTTGCTCGTGAGTAACGGAGCGTGCGTTGGCCGGTGATCGCGCTACAGTCTGCCCGTGCGCGTGTCCATCGTCATCCCGGCGTTTAATGAGGAAAAGCTGCTAGCCGCAACGTTGCAGTCGGTCAACGCCGCCCGCGCGGCCTTCACGCAGGTGGGCTGGTCGAGCGAGGTGGTCGTGTGCGACAACAACTCAACGGACGGCACGGCAGAAATCGCGCGCGCGGCCGGGGCCAAGGTGGTCTTCGAGCCGGTGAATCAGATCGCCCGGGCGCGCAACTCCGGCGCTGCCGTGGCTACCGGTGACTGGTTGATCTTCGTGGATGCCGACTCACATCCCAGCGGGGAGCTGTTTGCCGACGTGGTGGAAGTGATTGAGGGCGGGCAACACCTGGCCGGGGGCTGCGTGCTCCGGCTGGATCAGGCGCCGTGGTGGACGTTGTTCTTCGTCCTGGGATGGACGGCGGTGAGCCGGCTGGCACACTGGGCGGCGGGTTCGTTTGTGTTTGTGGAGGCGACGGCGTTCCGCACGGTAGGCGGGTTTAGCCAGGCTTTGTATGCGAGCGAAGAAATTGACCTGAGCCAGCGGCTGAACCGGCTGGCCCGTCAGCGCGGACTGCGGCGGATGTGCATTCTGGCGCGGCATCCGTTAGTCACCTCCGGCCGGAAGGCGCGGCTTTACACGATAGGGGAGCATGCGCGTTTCCTGGTGAAGACGGCGGTGGGCTTCGGCCAGCCATTGCACCGGCGGGAGGCCTGTCCCATTTGGTATGATGGTCGGCGTTGAAACAGTGGTGGCGTGCAAAATAACAGTTGCAACGCAGGCAGACCCGGGTATCTACTGCGCCGTCGCAAGCAACCAGCGCCAACTTCGGCATTCACGCCGGGCGCGGTTTTCCAGAGAGCAGACTAAGCTAATCATCCTCCGCCGTGGGAGTCGTTACCGGCGGGTGCGTAGTTGCGGGATTTCCCAGGTTGATTGCGATGGACATTGTTTTATGAGCAGACCTGACCAGCATCAGCAGCAACCGCAGCACAACCAGCCTCGCATGCCGGAAATTGGTTCCGGATTTCTCGAAATCGCCGAAAAAGGGTTTGGCTTCCTCCGTTCGATCGAGAACAAGTTTCAGCCCAAACCCACCGATGTGTTTGTCACTCCCGACTGCATCAAGAAAAACTTCCTGCGCGAGGGCGTGCTCGTGGAGGGCAAGCTCCAGCCCCCGCACCGAGGTTCCAGCCCGCAGCTCCGCGAAGTGATCAACGTAAATGGTCTGCCCTTCTCCGAATACACGAAGCAGTCCCGTTTCGAGAATCTCACCTCCATTGATCCAATTGAGAAGTTCCGGCTCGAAACCACGCCCGACCTCATTGAGACGCGCGTGATCGACCTCGTCACCCCCATCGGCAAAGGCACCCGCGGCATCATCGTCGCCCCGCCCCGCACCGGCAAAACCACGGTGATGAAGCAAATCGCCAACGCCATCACCGAAAATCACCCCGACTGCTTTGTGATGGTGCTGCTCATCGACGAACGCCCTGAGGAAGTGACCGATTTTCAGCGCAGTGTTAAGGCCGAGGTCGTGGCCAGCTCCAACGACATGGATCTCGAGACCCACGTGCGCCTCAGCCGCTTCATGATTGAGCGCTGCCGCCGCATGGTCGAGGCCGGCAAGGACGTTGTCGTGCTGCTCGACTCGCTTACCCGCGTGGCCCGGGCCTACAACTCCGTCCACGGCGGCTCCGGGCGCACGATGACCGGCGGCGTCGATGCCCGCGCGCTCGAAATCCCCCGCAAGATGTTCGCCTCCGCCCGCAAGATCGAGGGCGGCGGTTCGCTGACCATCCTCGCCACCGCTCTCGTGGACACCGGCAGCCGCATGGACGAGCTGATTTTCCAGGAGTTCAAGGGCACCGGCAACATGGAGCTGGTTCTTGACCGCAAGCTCTCCGACCGCCGCCTTTTCCCGGCGATCGACATCCCCAAGTCGGGCACGCGCAAGGAGGAAAAGCTCTTCCCTGTTAAGCACCTCGACGCCATCCGCAAGCTGCGCCGAATGATGGTGGACCTCAATCCGGTCGAGGCCATGGAGACGCTCACAAACGCGCTCAAGAAGTTTAAGACCAACGAGGAACTGCTCTCGCAGATGAAGTAGCCCACGTCCGCTTGCTTCCTTTTCAGAAGGCCGGCCTCGCGCCGGCCTTTTCTTTTTTGCGGCTGGGTTGTGGTTGAGGATTGCCGTTGTCGGAATCGCGTGGCTCGTGGACGATGCCTCCATGAACCGCCGCGCCTTTCTGCACACGACTGCCGCCGTCACCGCCACGTGGCCAGCCTTGGCGGCGGACGCACGGCGCGTCCGCATCGGCTTCCTCGGCTGCAGCCACTCCCATGGGATGCCGAAGGTGAAGCTCGCCCTCAACTCGCCGGATTGGGAATGCGTGGGCGTGTTCGAAGCGGATGCAAAGCATCGCGCTGCCGCCGAAAAGCTCGGGGCCAAGGTGCTCTCCACCGAGCAGGTGCTGGCCGCGAGCGAGGTGATCGCCGTCGAATGCGACGCCAAGGATCGGCATCGGCTGGCGAAGCTCGCGTTGCAGGCCGGCCGGCACGTTCACATCGAGAAGCCGCCCACAGTGACGCTCGCCGAGTTTCGCGAGCTGCTGGCCCTGGCCCGGGAGAAGCGCGTGCTGATGCAGATGGGCTACATGTGGCGCTTCAATCCCGGTATCAACGCCGCGCTGGAAGCCGCACGGCAGGGCTGGCTGGGCGAAGTGTATTTCGCACGCGGCGTCATCAACACAAACCTCAACGCCGAGTCACGCCGTTCCTTCGGCGAGATCGCCGGCGGCACGATGTATGAACTCGGCTGCCATCTGGTCGACCCGCTGGTGCGGCTCTTCGGCAAGCACGCAAAGATCACACCCGTCCTGCGCCACGACGCGAAGGACGCCGACCAGCTCGCGGACAACTGCGTGGCGGTGTTCGACTTCAAGCGCGCCGTCGCCGTCGTCAGCAGCGCGACCATGCAGCCCACCGCCGGCGCGCACCGCACATTCGAGCTGCAGGGCACCAATGGCATCGCGGTCTTGAAGCCGCTGGAGCAGCCGGTGTTGACAGTGGACTTGGCGAAGGAAGCCGGGCCTTACAAGAAGGGCAGCCAGGTCATCAACTTTCCGCCCTACCAGCGCTACGGGCCGGAATTCGCCGAGCTGGCCGCCTGCGTGCGCTCGGGCAAGCCGCTCGCCGTCACGCCCGAGGAGGACGAACTGGTGCACGAGGCCCTGCTGAAGGCCAGCGGGATGCACTGACTGGCGCGCCAACCCACTTGCCCCGGCGGCGGGTTCTCCCTTTAATTCGCCCGTGTCCATCTCCTCTACTGCCATGAATCACTTTGCCCGCCTCGCCTTTGCCGCCCTGTGCTTTGCCGTCGTCACTGCCCGTGGCGCCGATGCCTGGAAACCGGACCCGGGCTTCACCAGCCTTTACAACGGCAAGGACCTCACCGGCTGGGGCTACCGCGACAAGGAGTTCAAGCCTGCCGAGACCTTCGACGGCAAGACCAACGCCAGCGACGAGCGATACACGGCCAAGGGCGAGTCGCTTACGGTCAACCCGCACGCCGAGGGCAAAGGTCCGAAACTCCGCCAGCTCTACACCACGAAGGAGTTCCCGAAGGACTTCATCCTCAAACTGGAGTTCCGTGCCGCCGTGAACGCGGACAGTGGCATCTTCCTGCGCAAGCCCCAGCTCCAGTGCCGCGATTACCTCGTGGCCGGGCCTTACAAGGACTTGAAGAAATACAAGGCGCAGGACTGGAACGTCATCGAAGTGGTGGTCAAAGATGGTAAAGCCCGCTGCACCTGCAACGGGGAGGTTCTCGCCGAAGCACTCCAGCTTCCCGCCACCGGCCCCATCGGCCTCGAAGCCGACCGCGGCACGATGGAATATCGCCGGATTCAGATCAAGGAACTGCCTTGAGCGGCGAGTGACCGGGAGAGGAGCAGGGTTAAGAGCAGGAGCCGGCGAACGGCTGTATTCTCCTGCTCCTCATCTTGATCCTAATCCTGCTCACCCTGCTCCTTCGCCTTTCTTCCCCTTTGACGCACCCCCTCCCTTCCCGTAGCGTCGCGCCCTGTTTCGATCATGCTAGGCAACATCATCAAGTCCATTTTTGGCTCGAAGAACGAACGCGAGCTCAAGCGCCTCTGGCCGCTCGTTAAGCGCATCAACGAGCAGGAGGCCGTCCTCCAATCGCAACCGGCTGATGCCCTGCGCGAGAAGACAGCCGCTTGGAAGGCGAGGCTCTCCGCCATCAAGGACGATGCTGAGTTGGCGCGCGAACTCGAAGCCATCCTCCCGGAGGCCTTTGCCGTCGTGAAGAATGCCTGCCGACGCATGTGCGGCACGGATGTAATGGTGCGCGAGCATCCGTTGCGCTGGGAAATGGTCCCCTTCGACGTGCAGCTCATCGGCGGCATGGCGCTGCACAAGGGCATGATCGCTGAAATGGCCACCGGTGAAGGCAAGACGCTGGTCGCCACCCTCCCGACCTACCTCAACGCCCTGACCGGTCGAGGGGTCCACGTCGTGACCGTCAATGACTACCTCGCCGCGCGCGACAGCGAGTGGATGGGAGCAGTTTACAAATATCTCGGCCTGACCGTCGGCTGCATCCTCCACGACCAGCCGCCGGCGGTGCGCCGAGCGCAATACGCCTGCGACATCACCTACGGCACGAACGCCGAGTTCGGCTTCGACTACCTGCGCGACAACGGCATGGCGACGACCGCCGCCGATCAGGTCCAGCGCGGGCACTACTTTGCCATCGTGGACGAGGTGGACAGCATCCTCATCGATGAGGCCCGCACGCCGCTCATCATCGGCGGCCCCGCCGTCATCGCCCGCGACAACCAAGTTTACGCGAACTACAAGCCGGCGATTGAGAGCGTTGTCCGTGCGCAGCAGCAGCTCTGCGACCGCTATCTCCGTGAGGCCGAGGAACTGGTGAAAAAACTCCGCCCTGCCGACGGTTCCCAGCCGGCGGGCGCCGAGGCTTTGGAAAAGGAAATCGGCCTGCTGCTCTACCGCGTGAAGCTCGGTCAACCGCGTTCCGCCGGTCTCGCCCGTTTGCTCGAAGCGCCCGAGAACATCAAGCTGATGAACAAGGCCGAGCTGGAGCTGCATCTCGACCAGTCGAAGAAGGACCTCTATGCGCAGAAGGAAGAGCTGTTCTTCGCCATGGAGGAAAAGAGCCACGAAGCCGACCTGACTGAGAAGGGACGCAAGTTTCTTTCCCCGAACGATCCCGACGCTTTCATGCTGCCGGATTTGGCCACGGCCTTCAGCGAAATTGACGGCGGTGCCGAGAAGGATGCGCGCAAACGCCTTGAGCAAAAACAAAAACTTCAGGGCGAATTCGAGGGCAAGGCGGAAAAGATCCATGTCATCAGCCAGCTCCTCAAGGCCTACTGTCTCTACGAGAAGGACGTGCAATACGTCGTGCAGGATAACAAGGTCATCATCGTGGACGAGAACACCGGCCGCCTCATGACCGGCCGCCGGTGGAGCGATGGCCTTCATCAAGCCGTCGAAGCCAAGGAAAACGCCATTATTGAGGAAGAGACCCAAACCTACGCGACGATCACGATCCAGAACTACTTCCGTCTCTACCACAAGCTGGCGGGCATGACCGGCACCGCCGAGACCGAAGCGCAGGAGTTCTATGACATCTACAAGCTGGGCGTCCTGGTCATCCCTACCAACCGGCCCTGCCTCCGTAAGGACAGCAACGACTCCGTCTACAAGACCAAACGCGAGAAGTTCGAGGCGGTCCTCAAGGAAATCCAAACCATCCACGCGCAAGGCCGGCCGATTCTCGTCGGCACCGTCGCCGTCGAAACCAGCGAGCACCTCTCCCGCATCCTCAAGCGAGCCGGCCTGGTCCATTCCGTCCTCAACGCCAAGTTCCATCAGCAGGAGGCCGAAATCGTAGCTCGGGCTGGCCAGCGTGGCGCCATCACCATCGCCACCAACATGGCCGGCCGTGGCACCGACATCAAACTCGGCCCCGGCGTTGCCGAGCTCGGCGGCCTGCACGTCCTGGCCACCGAACGCCACGAATCTCGCCGCATTGACCGCCAGCTTCGCGGCCGTTGCGCCCGTCAGGGCGACCCCGGCAGCTCCCACTTCTTCATCGCCCTCGAAGACGACCTCATGCGCCTCTTCGGCTCCGACCGCATCGTCAAGGTCATGGAGCGCGTCGGCCTGGAGGAGGGCCAGGAACTGGAGCACCCGCTCCTCAACCGGTCCATCCAGACCGCTCAGAAACGCGTCGAGCAGCACAACTTCCAGGCCCGCAAACGCACGCTCGAATACGACGACGTGATGAACAAACAGCGGGCCATCATCTATGGCTTCCGCAACGAAATCATCCAAGGCGACGATGTCCGCGACCGCCTCATGGACATCATGGAGGAAGTCGTCCTCGCGAAGGTCGAGGAATTCACCGACAAGGACGAGGAGGTGGCCACCTGGAACATCCGCGGCCTCGCCGACTGGGTGAACCTGAACTTCCCCGTTGGCACGCCCGAAGAAAAACTGCTCAAGACCGCCGAGGATGCCCCCGAATCACCCGTGGCCGGCAGCAGCTTTGCTCACCTCAGCCCGGGCCAGTTCAGCCTCTTCCACCTCGTCGCCAAGGCCGTGCGTGACGCCTACGAGCTGAAAATCCAGTTCGAGGACGCCGAGGCCCTCAAGAACGTCGAGCGCTACATCGTCCTGAGCGCCATCGACAAGCTCTGGCAGGAGCATCTCTATAACATGGACTCCCTGCGCACGAGCATCGGCCTGCGCGCCTATGGCCAGCGCGACCCGCTCATCGAATACAAGGCGGAGGCGTTCAAGCTGTTCGACGAGCTAATGGTCAACATCAAGACAGAGATCTGCCACAACATCTTCCGCAGCGCTTCCTCGATGCTGGCCTTCGAGAACTTCCTGAAGAACCTGCCGGCCATCACGAGTCATAACGAATCCAGCGCTTTTGGCAGTGGCCAGCCCGGAGGGGCTCCCGCCGCCCCCAGCCAGGCCAGCGACATGGTCAGCGAGGCCACCGATGCCCTCGCCAAGGCCAAGCCCGTCCGAAGCGGCCCGAAGGTCGGCCGCAACGACCCATGCCCCTGCGGCAGCGGGAAAAAATACAAGCAGTGTTGCGGCCGTTGACCCGCCGTCGGCTGCCAACTCCGTGGCCCTTGCCCGCCGGGAACGAATACATTCCGGCTGTTAGTAAGCCGGCTGCCTTGCTCAACGAAGCGACCGGAGCAGCTGCTCAACTCGTTCAAGGTCCACGCCGTGGGGCCGGCTTTCGAGAAGCCAGAGGAGGTCGAGGCGGCCGCCTTCGGCATCGTCGTTTTGCAGCCGAAGCAGCGCGCGTCCAATGCGGTCACCCGCTGACTCGGGCGCGAGGGCGACAATCAGTTCCTGATATCGGAGCATTGCCGCATGGTCTTGGGTGGCACGCGCGCCGGTGATGAGATTGCGCAGCATGCGGATGATGATGGAGCGTTTGGTCGCAGGCTGGAGATCATCATCCGAGAGCCGCATGCGCTCCTGTTCCCGGTCGGATATCAGGTTGCCCCCATCATATACATCCAGCAATTGTGGCCGGCCCATCGGTGGACGATGGAGCACCATGAAGTGGCCCGGCACAGGTGCGCCGCTGACGGTGTCGAGCCCGATGCGGCGAGCGAGTTCGAGGAAAACGACGGATAGGGTGATGGGGATGCCCTCGCGATCGTCGAGGACTTCGTTGATGTAGGAGTTGGCGCGGTTGTTGTAGTCGCTGCGGCTGCCGTGGAAGCCGTTGTCTTCGAAGAGGTATTTTTTCAGGGCACGGAGCTTGGCGTCGGCATCAGGCATGACCGTGAGCTGGGCGGCGATGTCCCGGGCCATGTCATCGAGCTGGCGGCGGTAGGCAGCGAGGTCCAGCTCTTCATTGTCCAGTTTGGCGAGCAGCAGGGCGGCGTGAAAGAGGTCCACTTTGGCTTCCGGCTGGTCGAGTTCGCGAAGCAGGGCGCCTTCGACGCTGCGGCGGTGCACCTCGCGCGCCAGCTTGCGAAGGCGGGCAACCTGCTTCTCAAGGGCGTCGGCGCGTAGGTTGAGGGCGGCGAGGGTGGCGGGCGTGTTCGTCTGGAGCGAGGCGATGAGTTTTTCACCAGGCGGCGCGGCGAGGGCTTCCAGTTGTCTGACCAGGTCCTGTTCGATATGTCCGTTGCCGGCCGTGGCGGGAATAGATCCGGCCATCTGAAAGTTTTTGAACGAAGCTTTGGTGTCCCGGAATTTGGCCAGACCAACTTTGCCGGCACGGAGTTCCTTGTCGTCCGACTCAATGGCGAGTTGGTCGTTGACGTAGCAGAGCAGGCGATCGGCCTCAACGCGGACCTTGATGGTATTCCAATCACCGGCTCGGTAATGCGGCGAGGGGACAGACTTGAGAATGGCCCAAGAGTAAACCGTCGGCCCATCGAAGCGCGTGAGGCGCAGCTGGCCGGCGGTGGGATAGAATCCGTAGTGCAAATCGCCACCGTCCGAGGCGAAGACCAAGCCCGCCGCGCCGCTCTCGTTATCGAGCTTCACTGTGACGGCGATCTCGTAGGGCAGGGGAGGGACTTCGCGCTGATGCAGGCAGAGGGCCCGGCCGCCGAAGCCCTTGCCGGTGCCTTCTACGGAGATCCGGCCGGCCTTTTGTGTCCAGCGCGCGCCCATGAGCGGCTGCCATTCGCGCGGGTTGAGGTTGCCGATGGTGAGCCAGCGGGCGATGGGGACGGGATTGGGTTTGGCGATCAGGGGCTTCAGCACGTTGATGGGCATGGCGAAGCCGAGGTTTTCTGTGAGCGCGGATTTAAGGGTAAGGATGCCGTGGACACGACCGGCCATGTCCAGGAGCGGACCACCGCTGTTTCCCGGTTCAATGGGGATGGCAATCTGAATCATTGAGTCGGCGTCGAGGTCGCCGGTCTTCACCTCGCGGCGGGCCGAGACGACGCCCGACACGACACTGAAGTCGAGCCCGCGCGGGTTGCCCATGGCGACAATCGGAGCGCCTTGTTCGAGCGTGTCGGAGTCGCCCAAAGGAAGCGCGGGCAAATCCTTCGCTTCGATGCGGATGAGGGCGAGATCGGACCGGCGATCCCAGGCGTGGACCTCGGCAACGTCAAATTTGCGGCCGTCAGCGAACTGGACCTTGATCGGCCTGGCCTCGCCGATCACATGCAGCGAAGTGGCGATCAGGCCATCGGGCGAGACGACAAACCCGGAGCCGGTGCCATCCACCGAACCGTCCCGGCCGGTGAAAGTAACCGTGACCAGCGAGGGCTTAACCCGTGCGGCGATCTCTTTAACGGAGAGAGCAGGGGAGGGAGTAACCGTGACATTGGTTGTCGCCCGCGGCGAGACAACCGGTTTCTTCGCGGGGGGGCGCAGCAGTTGTGAACCAAGCTTCTCCTGGGCGCGGACGGGGCCGGGCAGTTGGACAGCGAGAAGGCCCGCCAAAGCGAGCAGCGAAGCGACGCGAGCAGTCACGTGGTTTGGATGGCCGGTGAGATTGAAAATTCAGTGGCACCACCTATGATTCGCCCGTGCCAGTGACCGCAGAACCACCATCCGTCGCTCCCGACATCGTTCGCGAGACCGACACTCAGTCAAAGGAGAGCCTTGATCCGGGCTATCTGGTGGTTTGCTGGGACGACCCGGTGAACCTGATGGATTACGTGACGCATGTGTTTCAGCGGGTGTTTGGTTGGAAGAAGGACAAGGCGGAGATTCACATGATGGAAGTCCACACCAAGGGCAAGAGTGTGCTTGCCCGCGAGACCATGGAACGGGCTGAATTCTACGTGCATGAGCTTCAGAAATATCAACTGCACGCCACCTTGGAGCCAGGCGAGTGAAGCTCATTGAAGCCAAGGATGGTCTGTATGTTTTTCGCTTCACCAAGCGGGACCGGCTCCTGCTGACGCATGTGCTGAAGCAGTTTCCCATCGGCGGCGGACCAGTCGCGCCGATGTCAAAAAGTGGCGATCCTGAGCAGTGGGCGGAATCCGAGCGGCTGTTAGCCGAGTCGGTCGCCGAGCACGTGACGGAGAACGTCAGAATGCGGGACCTGTTTCTGGGCGAGCAGGGCCGCTTTGTGGAGGACGGGAAAAGTCACTTTCGCCTCCGGCTGACTTCAGCGCAGCTGGACTGGATGCTCCGAGTGCTAAATGAAGTCCGGGTAGGCCTGTGGCGTAAGCTCGGGCAACCGGCTGAGCTGGCTCCTCTGGCGCTCGCGGGTCAACTGGATGAGGTGGTGACCATGGAGCTATGCGCACTGTTTCAAACCCGGCTCCTGACCGCACTGGACCACGGAGAAAGTTCGGTCTGACCATCCATCGTTTTTGGATCTTACCCGGGTCAGACTTGCATCGCACTCGCCCACAACACCGTGCAACCAGTCATGTTGGACAATCGGCTTTGGTTCCCGGATGCACGAGGCGCTGTCCGACGCGGGCCGCACGCCGGCTTGGTGGCGGTCGGTGGAGACTTGTCGGTTCCCCGATTGTTGTTGGCTTACCGCAGCGGGCTGTTTCCTTGGACGGCAGATCCGGTGACGTGGTGGTCGCCTGATCCCCGGGGAATCTTCGAGCTTGAAGCCTTTCACATCCCTCGCAGTTTGGCCCGGACCCTTCGGAAGGCCCCTTTCACTATCACCTTCGACCAAGCCTTTCGCGAAACCATCACTGCGTGCGCTCAGGCGCGGCGCCCGGGAGGCTGGATATCAGCAGAGTTCATCGACGCATATACGGCACTGCACGAGGCGGGGCACGCGCACAGTGTCGAGTGCTGGCAGGACGGAAAGCTTGTGGGCGGAGTTTATGGCGTAGCCGTCGGCGGATTGTTCGCGGGGGAATCCATGTTTCACCGGGTCAACGACGCGTCAAAGGTGGCGCTGTGCCACCTCGTCAGCCGCCTGCGCGAACGCGGCTTCACTCTGTTTGACACCCAGATGGTTACAGCAGTGACCCGGCAACTGGGTGCCATCGAGGTCTCGCGATCCGACTACCTAGCTCGCCTCGGCGACGCCTTGAAGCGGGAAGTGAAGTTCCGTTAGCGGCGCTCAGGAACCTGCCTTGGGGGTGCCTTTGGCTGCATCTTCAATCCGTCGCAGCAACGAGGCCTTCACTGGGTCGAACTGGGAATCCCGCACTTGATCGAGATAAAGGCGGGCGATCCCGAGTTTGCCGGCGGTGATGGAGTAGCGCGCCAGGTGCAGACGGACTTCATCGCGTTGTGACTCTGTCGTGGCCAATTTGAGCGCACCTTCCCATGCGGACAGCCCTTCTGATGGTCGGGTGGGCCGTATCATGTAAAAGGTATGCGCGTAATCCGCAGCCAAGCGATAGTCTTCCGGCTGCAGTTTCATGCCACGCCGATACGTAATCAGCACCCGCTCGAACAACTCGGGTTCGGTGAGCTTGTAATGGCTGGTCGCCTCATTCCGATAGAGCAGCAGCGCGGTGGCATAATCGAAAAAGTAATCTGCCTCCCGAGGGGCGAGTTCGAGGCTCTTCTCGAAACAGGCAAAGGCATCCACGATTCGCCCGACATGGGTCAGATGGTGGGCCAAACGATTCCAAGGGGCTGGACTGTCAGGCAATTCCGAGCGTTCCTCCTCCCATCGGCGGATGGCTTCCAGGTTGGTCGCCATGTCCTCCCTGAACGCAGCTTGCAATGCCGTCGCTTCGGAGTGCTCGGGGTAACGGGCGAGAAACTCAGTGAATGCAGCCGAAACCGTATTTATCCGGTGCTCCATCCGAGTGCTCAGGAAATTGGGGGAGCGGTCATCCATGTGCTCATCGCGTGCTTCGGTGTCCCGGAGCCAGCGGCCGAAATCTTCGCGTGCCTCCGCATCACGTTGGCGGAGGAGGGCGAACTCGGCTTCAATCTTGGCCTTGGCAATTTGATTACGGGGCGCGAGGGCAGGGGTAACCGCACCAATCGGCCACCCCGCCAGCAGCATCGCGCCAACCAAGACAGGTAGGACTGAACGGAGCGACTTGGTAACCCGCGGGAAGTCAGTGCGAGAACGGTTTTTCATTTTCAACTACCGTAAAGAGACGCGGTTCCCACCCGAAAGCTACACGAAATGTTGAGCATTGTTTGCCCAAGTAGCATTCCACTCCTTCTCCAAGTCGGCGCGGCGGTCACCGCGGAGCCGAAGGGATGGCAAGTCGCCGTCCTTCACTGGTGACGGGCGGGGGCAGTGCCTGCCCAACCAACTCACGCTCCAAGCGGGCCTTCACCGCCGCCAAGGCAGAATTCGTAACCGAAACCAAGTGGCTGCGGGCCTCGTTCAAGCGTCCCGCCGCCGCCTTGACCCGGGCCAGATGCAGGTGAGTCCCCTCCCGCTCCTGGGCATCACGGGCCAGCGATTGCGCACGGGTCCATGCGGCGATAGCTGCTTCGTAATCAGGTGGCTGAAGCGCGTAGTGCGCCTGGGCCAGATCCGTCGCGAGCTGGAAGTTGCCCGGATCGAATTGCTGGGCCAGGCGGTAAAGCTCCATGGCATGCCGCACCACCTGCTGTTCCGCCGTGCGGTAATGGACCGCCGCTTCCTTGCGATGCAGGAGTATTACTGAGCCCAGGTTGTGATAGTAGATCGACTGCCGGGGATTCATTTCGATGGCTTTGGCATACAACTCGAACGCCTTGGTCACCGGGCCGGACTGGCCGTAGCTGTTGGCGAGGTTGTTGTAGGCCGCCGGATTGGCCGGATCCAGCTCCAGTGCCTTCTGCCAGCGTTGCCGGGCCTCGGCTTCGTCACCCAGGTCATTCAAGAAACTTCCGAATGCCAATTGCCCGCGCGCGTGCTTCGGATGCCGTTGCAGGAAATCCTCGTAGGCCTGTTTCACCGGGGCCAGCCGCTGCTCGATCTTGAGGCTCAAGACGGCCTGCGATAGTCCAGCGCCTTGGCGGGCGAAGGACGCGTTTTCCTTGATCCACTTGTCGATTTCTTCGTGGGCTACGTCATCAAGCGCCATGACCCGCTGAAACTCCGCTTCAGCAGGACTGACGGTGGAGGTGGAAAAAATTGGAGGAGCCGGCGACTTATCTGTGGATTTGGGCGCGGCGTAAATTGGCCACGCCCCGAGCGCGCCGCCCACCACCGCCATAGCCAGCCAGTTCACACCGCCGAAACTACCAAACTGGCAGTCCCGGGCCAAGCTGACGTTTTTTGTAGCGCTGCACGGGGATTGCGTGGGATTCCTTTGGGTCCAATCGCAGTCAAGAAATCCGGTGGGAATTGACAATCTGGTTATCGGTAATTGGACCAAGGTGGCTACAAGCGAGGGACGGAATTCTACTCGCTTAACGGACACACGCTTTGTTATCAAACAGCCAATCCAACCCTCCATTCTGCCAGCCTAGTAAATCAAAAAGCAGACAGCTGGCGGCCACAGGGTCGGGCCGACGACAACCTCAACCCACAGAATTATGGAACTCATCCTCGTGGCAGTCCTACTCATTGGCTTGGTGATCATCGCCGGCGGGGTTGCGATCTGCATCCGGAAAATCCCGCCCGGTAAGGCCGGCGTCATCGTGGGCGTGGGGGGCATGAGGGTGTCGTTCGACTGGATGCTGCGAATGCCCATCGTTCAATCCTTGGAACTGGTGGACATCTCGGTGAAGAAGCTCGAAATCCACCGCAAGGGCAAGGATGGCCTCGTATGCAAGGACAACATCCGCGCGGACATCTCCGTGGCCTTCTACATCCGGGTGGACGCCACCGCCGAGAGCGTCCGGCGCGTGGCGCAGATGCTCACGCCGGAGCGCGTGTCGGACCTCGCGCAGCTCCGCGAGCTGTTCGAGGCGAAGTTCTCCGAGGCGCTCAAGACTGCTGGCAAGCAGATGGAATTCCACGAGCTGTTCACCGAGCGCATCAAGTTCCGCGATCAGATACAGTTGACCAGCGGCAAGGACCTGGACGGATTCATCCTCCAGGACGTGGCGATTGACTATCTGGAGCAAACGCCGCTCGACCAGCACGACCCCAGCAACGTGCTGGATGCCGAGGGCATTCGCAAAATCACCGAAATCACCCAGCGCGAGCGCGTCAGCGCCAACGAGTTCTCCCAGCGTGCCCAAGTGCAGGTGGAGAAGGAAAACGCCGACGCCGACATCGCCAAGCGCGAGCAGAAACGCCGCAACGAGGAAGACACGGCGAAGCAGACGCGCGCCATCACCGAGATTAAGGCCAACGAAGAGGCGGAAGCCCGCAAGGTCATCGAGGCTCGCCGCCGCGAGGTGGAGGCGAAGCGTTTGGAGACCGAGGAAGCCATCCGCCTGCGCACCGAGGACATGAACCGCGCCGTGCAGGAACGCTAGTTCACCGTAAAGAAGGAGAAGCAGCGCCTCGACCAGGAAGCCGTGCAGGAGGGCGAAGAAGCGCGCGTCCGTCGCGAGCGCACCGTGTCGCTTGCGGAGATGGACAAGGAGGTAAAAGTCGCCGAAGCCGCCGTCGAAGTGCAGCGCAAGCGCGCCACGGTCGTCGCCGAGGAGAAGGCCGTGGTTCAGCAGCAGGAGGAGAAGACGAACATTGAAGCCCGCATGACTGCCGAGCGCGCCCGCGAGGTCACGCTCATCGAGGCCGAGATGAACGCGAAGAAGGACCAGGTGCAAAAGGTCGTCGCCGCCGAGGCCGAGAAAGACGCCGAACGCCACCGCGCCGAGGCCGAGAAGATTAAAACGGTTACTACGGCAGAAGCGGCTCGCGAAGCTGCGTTGCGCGATGCGGAGCGCCTGCAAACGCTCGCCGATGCCGAGGCCCGCGCGAGCGATAAGAAGCGCCACGCCGCCGAGCAGGAGGCCGAGGGCATCGCCGCCCGCGAAGCCGCGCGCGGTTTGGCTGAGGCGAAAGTCATCACCGCGAAGGCCACCGCCAAGAAGAGCGAAGCCGTGGCCATCAAGGAAGTCGGCCTCGCCGAAGCCGAAGTGACCAAGGCGAAAGGCACCGTGCAGGCCGAGAACACGCAAACGCAGGCCGAGGCGGAGGCTTCCGGCACGAAGGAGAAGGAACTCGCCATCGCCACGGGCATCGAGGCGAAAGGCTTGGCCGAGGCGAAGGCCATTCACCAGAAGGCCGAGTCCATGAAGCTGCTCCACGCCGCCGGCAAGGAACACGAGGAGTTCAAGCTCAAGCTCGCGAAGGAACGCGATGTCGAGCTGGCCGCCATCCACGTGCAGCGCGACGTGGCGCAGGCGCACTCGAACATCGTCGGCGAGGCGCTCAAGCACGCGAACATCGACATCGTGGGCGGCGAAAACGACTTCTTCGAGAAGGTCGTGAAAGCCGTCGGCACCGGCAAAGCCGTGGACCGCATGGTGCAGAGCAGCGCCACGCTCACCGACGTGAAGAACACGTTCTTCACCGGCGACCCGGAGCATTTCAAGACGCAGGTGCGGCAGTGGGTTTCGGACTTCGGCCTCAAGAGCGAGGACGTGAAGAACCTCACGCTGGCCGCGCTGCTGGCGAAGCTCATGGCCGGTGCGGAGGATGGCGCGGTGAAGTCCGCGTTGCGCACCGCGCTCGGCACGGCGAAGGAGCTGGGCCTGGGTGAGTCGCCGGCGGCTGCGGTGCTGGGGAAATAGCTCGCGGGCAATGACGCGAAGATGAGCGAACCACAAACAAGGAGCCAAAGCGGCCGCCAGGGACTCTCCCGCCCAATGACGGAATCACAAACGCTTGCCTTGAGCGCGCTGGCTTTCCTCGCTGCGGCCACACTTCTAGTGGTGACTAAGTGCGGCTGGCCAAGGTCGTTGGCAGCCCCCGGCTTTTTCATCGCGTTCTACTTGGGGCCAGCTCTTTTTGTTGCGGGTATTATCATGCTCGCCAAGCAAGGCTGGCGACCACGGCTCGTCGTAGCTACCACGGTGTCTGTTCTAGCAAATGTGCTATTCGGTTGGTCGCTCTACCTAATGTTCTATGAGGCGTTTCAGCCCTTCAATGAATAACCTTGCGGTGCGATGACCTGTGGCCATTAAGCCATTGCTCCCATCGAATACCATGCTCCGCTACAACCATCCTCGGCTAACTTAGCATGGCGACTGAAGTCACCAGTCCGACCCCTCCTGCCCCCGCCGCCGCCCTCGGCGGCGCGACTTACGAGGTCATCCGGGCTCGCCTTCACACGCACACGGAGGCCTTGCGTGCGCGCATGGGCACGCTGGACGCCCGGCGCGGCGAGGTCTTCGGCACCGTCGAGTTCAAGCTGCTTCAAGCCGACCGCATCACCACGGCGCACAACTGCATCCCGCAGGACATGATGCAGCTTGGCAACGGGCAGTTCCTCTTCGGCTTCAATGTGCAGTTTGGCCTCAAGAAGGACATCGAGCTGGCGGATGTCTTCGGCGTTTACGCGCGCGACGAGGCGGCGGGCATCTGGCGCGAGGCGGCGCTGGACGCGTTGCAGGACAAGCAGTTCATCACCGACTTCAAGCGGCTCTACCAGGTCTATTCGCGCGCGTCGTTCCACAAGTTTTCGCTCGTGGACGGGCACCTCTACATGGTCTTCCGCACGGGCACGGGCGGGAGCGACCTCGCGGTCTTCAAGTGGCTCTACAACGACGGTCGCCCGCGCTACGTGGACGGGCGCAGCGAGGCGGAGTTCCGCAAGGTCGGCTTCCCGCCGGCGCATTCCTTCCGCTGGCGCACGCCGGACCGGCAGGCCTTCCGCTACGGCGACCACCCGCACGTGTCCATCGCCGACCGCGTGTTCGTCGAGACCATCGGCGGCGACCTGACCATCAAGGTCGAGGACAACACCGCCACGGGCGAAGGCATTTACTCCGAGCCGGTCGAGGACAAGTTCCAGAAAGTGGACGACGCGGAAATCGCCTTCGCGGAGCTGGGCCATCTCATCCTGCTGAAAATCCGCCCCTACAAGGAAGCCACCGCCCGCTACTTCATCTTCAACGAGAAACTCCAGACCGCCGGGCGCGTGGACAGCATTGGGCAGTCCTGCGCGTTGCTGCCGGAGGAGCACGGCCTTGTGTTCCCGGACGGCTATTACCTCGGGACCGGCGAGCTGAAGCGCTTCGAGTCGAAGGAAGACCCGATGGCTTTGGAGCGCGTCATCCAATCGCCCAACGGCGAGGATTCGCTCTTCGTTTTCTTCAAGCACGAGACCGGGCAATACGCGCTGCTGCCGTATCGGCTCATCGCGCAGAAGGTCGAGGAGCGCATCACCTGCAACGGCTTCTCGCTCTTCCCGAACGGCCACCTCGTCGTCTTCCGTGCGGAGGCCGAGCCGCAGCGGCATCACTCGATTCAGTTGCGCCAAACGCCGTTCTACCAGGCCGGCTTCGAGCCAGCGGGCAAGCGCGACGCGTTCCTGTATCAAGTCGGGAACAAGGAAGTCGTGCGCTGCCTGGCCGAGTGCAACGAGGTGCTCACGCTCGCGCGGAAGGACACGCCTTACGCGGAGCTTTACAGCGACCTCGTGAAGCGCTGCGACGCGATGCTCGACACCTATCCGTGGCTCGCGAACGCCGAGTGCGCGGGCCTCGACGCCGTGCTGCGCGAGGTGCGCGCGGCGGCGGACCAAGCGGTGGCGGAGTTCGACAAGGTGCGCCGCCTCCAGCGCGAGGCCGTGCAGCGGGTGAAAGACGTGAAGGCCCGCTGCGAAGAGCGGTTCAACACGGTGCGCCGCGCGAGCTTCCGCGTGCTGAACGACTTCGTGGCGAACCTCGCCGCGCTCCGCCAACTGCGCGGCGAACTCATCACGCTGAAGGAAGTTCGCTACGTGGACCTCGCGGCGATTGACGCGAGCGAGGCCGGCGTGACCGCACAGACCGAGGAACTCTCGCGCGCGTGCGTGAAGTTTCTGCTCCAGCCCGCCGCGTTGGAACCGTATCGCAAACAGGCGGATGAACAGCTTGCCGGTGTTGAGAAAGTTGCGAAGGCGGCGGAGGGGCGGCTGGTCGAGCAGGCCGTGGCCAAGGCCGGCACGGAGCTGGAGCTGCTCATCGAAATCGTCAACAACCTCAAAATCGAGGACGCGACCGAGACGACGCGCATCATTGACGGCATCACGGCGGTTTATTCGACGCTGAACCAGGTGAAGGCGGCGTTGAAGAAGCGCCTGCAGGAGCTGGTCGCCACCGAGGGCGCGGCGCAGTTCGGCGCGAAGCTGAAGTTGTTGAGCCAGTCCGCCGCGAGCTACCTCGACCTCTGCGACACGCCGGCGAAGTGCGACGAGTATCTCAACCGGCTCACGGTGCAAATCGAGGAGCTGGAGGGCGCGTTCGCCGACTTCGAGGAATACACGGTGCAGCTCGCCGAGAAGCGCACGTCGCTCTACGAGGCGTTCGAGCAGCGGAAGGTCGCGCTCGTCGAGCAGCGCAATCGCAAGGCCGCCGCGCTGCTCACCGCCGCCGAGCGCATCCTGAAGGTGATTCAGAACCGCCTCGCGGGCATGACTTCCGCCGAGGCCATCCACACCTACATGGCGTCGGACCTGATGATTGCGAAGGTCCGCGAGCACGTCGTGCAGCTCTTCGCGCTGGGCGATTCGGTGAAGGCCGACGACTTGCAGGGCCGGCTCAAGAGCGTGCAGCAGGAGGCGGTGCGGCAGTTGAAGGACCGGCAGGAGCTGTTCACCGGCGGGCCGAATATCATCACGCTCGGGCGGCATCAGTTCAACACGAACACGCAGCCGCTCGAACTCACGGTGGTCAACCGCGACGGCGTGCAGCACGTCCACCTGACCAGCACGAAGTATTTCGAGCCGGTGACGGACGAGGCCTTCCTCGCGACGAAGGACGTGTGGGACCAGGAGGTGGTGTCCGAGAACGCCGAGGTGTATCGCGCGGAGTTTCTGGCGTGGCAGATGTTGAAGGCGTGCGGAGCGCCGGTTTCCGACCCGGCGCGAACCGGAGGAAACGCCGGGGCGGAGACCGGCGCTCCGAGTCTCGCGGGCTTCGTCACGGCGTCCGACGACGCCCGCCTCGCCGCTGTGCAGCACTTCATGCAAGCCCGCTACGCCGAGGGCTACATGAAGGGCATCCACGACCTCGACGCCGCGCGCATCTTCCACACACTGCTGGCCACGCACACTGCGCTCGGGCTCGCGCGTTTCCACCCGACCGTTCGTGCCTGCGCCGTGGTTTGGTGGCTGCGGTTCTGCCCGCCGGACACGCGCTCGCTTTGGACCGCGAAACTCAAGGGCTTCGGCGCGCGCAACCGCCTTTTCCCCGGCGACACCACGCAACAGACTTACATCCAAGCGCTGCAAGCTCATCTCGCCGACTTCGCCAGCGACGCGAAACTTTTCGCGACCGAAGTGACCACTGCTGCGGGCGAATACCTCTTCCACGAAGTCACGGCCGGCGACACGTTCACGACCAGCCACGAGGCCGAGCAGCTTGCGAATGCCTTCCACCAACACCTCGTGGTGAAGGGTTGCGAAGACGACTTCGCCCAAGCCCGCCAAGCGCTCGTCGCGCATCCGGCCAGCGAGTTCGAGCTGGTGCGCGACTGGATGCGCGGCTTCCTGCTCGGGCAATCCAGCACGCACCTCGACGAAGTTGCCGCGCTGGTCTTCTGCGGCGACGCGCTTACCCGCGCCGTCGTGCCAGCCAGCACTACCGCGACGCTCGAAGGCATGAAGGGCGCGCACGGCACGCTGCGCGAGAGCCGTTACCAGTTCGATTACCTCGCGTTTACCGACAAGCTCCGCCGGTTCGAGCGCGATGTGGTGCCTCGCTTCGAGCAATTCCACCGGCTCAAGCAGGAGTTGCTCGACCGCGAGCGCGCCAAGCTGCGGCTCGATGAGTTTAAGCCGAAGGTGCTCACCTCGTTCGTCCGCAACCAGCTCATTGACCAAGTCTATTTGCCGCTCGTCGGCGACAACCTCGCCAAGCAGGTCGGCGCGGCGGGCGCGGCCAAGCGCACGGACTTGATGGGCCTGCTGCTGCTCATCTCGCCACCCGGTTACGGCAAAACGACCTTGATGGAATACGTCGCGAGCCGGCTGGGCATCGTGTTCGTGAAGGTCAACGGCCCCGCGCTCGGCCACAACGTCACGTCGCTCGACCCGCAGGAAGCGCCCAACGCCGCCGCGCGTGAGGAAATCCAGAAGCTCAACCTCGCGCTGGAGATGGGCGACAACGTGATGATTTGCGTGGACGACATCCAGCACACGAACCCGGAGTTCCTCCAGAAGTTCATCTCGCTCTGCGACGGCCAGCGGCGCATCGAGGGCGTCTGGCGCGGAAAGCCGCGCACTTACGATTTGCGCGGGCGGAAGGTCGTCGTGGTCATGTGCGGCAACCCCTACACGGAGAGCGGGCTAAAGTTCAAACTGCCGGACATGCTCTCGAATCGCGCCGACACCTACAACCTCGGCGACATCGCGGCGGGCGGGAACGCGGAGTCCTTCAAGGCCAGCTATCTCGAAAACGCCGTCACCTCGAATCCCGTGCTCGCCCCGCTCGCGAACCGCAGCCAGAAGGATTTGCGGAAGTTCATCGCGCTGGCCGAGACCGGCGCGACACAGCCGGACGGCGAAGGCTTCGAGGGGAATTACTCGTCGCAGGAGGTGGAGGAAATTCTCAGCGTGCTGCGCAAGCTCGCGGGCATCCGCGACATCGTGCTGCGCGTGAACCAGGAATACATCGCGTCCGCCGCGCAAGCTGACGAGTTCCGCACCGAGCCGGCATTCCGGTTGCAAGGCAGCTACCGGAACATGAACCGGCTGGCCGAGAAAATCGTGCCCATCATGAATGATGCGGAGGTCCGCGCCATCGTCATCGCGCACTACCGGAACGAATCGCAGACGCTCACCAGCGGAGCTGAGGCGAACATGCTCAAGCTCAAGGCGCTGTTGGAAATTCAAACCTCCGAAGAGCAGTCCCGCTGGGAGGAAATCAAACGCACCTTCAAACGGAACCAAATCACGCGCGGCGCGGACACGAGCGACCCGGTGGGCCGGTTGGTGGCGCAGTTGGCGACGTTCCAAGGTGGCCTCGAATCGATCCGCGACACGCTGGATCAGCGCTTGGCCACCGCCGCGAAGTCCGAGCCGAAGCCCGCCGTGGACGCTGACGCGCTGGCCAAGACGATTGAGGCCCTGCGCGCCAGCTTGGAGAGCCGGAACGCCACGCCCGTCGGTGGCGGCGCGGACATGGCCGTGGTGGTGAAGCAGTTCACCGACGGCATGAAAGCGTTACGGGTCGAGTTAAGCCGCGCGCTGCGCACCGCGCATTCCGGGCAGCTCTCGCAGAAGGTGGACAGCCTGACGCACGAGCTGGAGCAACTGCACGCGACGCTGTCGAGCGTGGAGGATTTATCCCGGCAGCAACGCGAGAAGCTGGACGGTGCGAGAGAACTCCTCGCCGCCCGTGCGAAGCAGGGCACGCTGGAAGTCGAGGTGACCCAGGAGATGCTGGAGAACCAAAGCATTTTCCTCCGCCGCTTCAACGAAGCGCTGGCCGCCGCGAAACAAACGCCTGCGCCCAAGCCACCGCCAATACCGGATGGCACCGCATGAGTTGACACGAATGCCACGAATTACCACGGATTCACCATGATGTCGTGTCAACCCAGCGCCTCGTATAGTTCCTGCCAATCCGCAAAACTCATGTCCCTCCCTGCCTTATGAAAAAGATGCTTCACCGGGCCAAGGAACTTGCGGAACAGGCCGACCGCGTCCGTGAGCTGCTCGAATCCGCGCCGGAGCGCATTGAGAAGGCCAAGGGCATCGTCACGCTCACCACCAGCCAGCTCCAGCAGCTGCGGACCGATGTGCAGTCGAGCATTGCAGGGTTGCGGGCCGACACGGGCGACGCTGTCACGGCCGCAGTGCGCGAGCTGAACGAGGGCGCGCCGACCTTCCTCCGCGCCGGTTACGCGCTCAGTGGCGTGGACCTGGAACTGGGGATGGCGCCCCGCGTGACCGCGCACTTGGAGCGCGTCGAGGAGGTCGGCATCCCGGCCATCCGTGAGCTGCTGGCACCGAACAGCGGCCGGCGTGTCATCCACGGCATCCTGTCGGCACTCGTGAAGGCGGAGGAACTCGCCGGGTCCACGAGCTTCGAGGGCATGGAATACACCGAGGTCTCCATCCAGGTTGGCCCTTCGCCCACCATCCGCCTCCGGTGGCGCGCATCCTCGGCGGAAGTTGAAACGCATACCACCACGCCGCCGCCGATTCCGGGTGCGGCGGTTGCCGTCACCACGCCGACCACGCCAGTGCAACCCGCACAACCGACGTCGATGTTTGGCCAGAGTTCCTTCTTTGAGCCGCGCGCCACGGCAGCGTCTTCCGTGCGGCAGCAGACTGAGCCGGCGTCACCAGCCGCCGCACCGCTCTCCGCCCCAGCCCCAGCCCCGCCGCCGGCGTCCCAAACCCTGCCTGCGATCCATGCGGAGAACGACCCGCTGGCCCGCTTCAAGCGGATGCCGAATCTTGCCAAGCCCCGGCGCTGACGCTCACGGTGCAAGGAAAACGCCCGGCAGCACAAGGCCGCCGGGCGTTCACGAAGTCCCCAAAGCGCCCCTACACGTTATACGTGCTCGACGATGTGGTGCCGCCCCGGCCGGTCCAGTTGGTGTGGAAGAACTGACCACGCGGCTTGTCCACGCGCTCGTAGGTGTGCGCGCCGAAGTAGTCGCGCTGGGCCTGGAGCAGGTTGGCCGGCAGCACGGCGGCGCGGTATTGGTCGTAAAAGGCCAGCGCGGTGCTGAACGCCGGCACCGGGATGCCGCGCAATGCCGCGATCGAGACGATCTTGCGCCAGCCCTTCTGGCAGCGCTTGATTTCGCTGCGGAAGTAATCGTCGAGCATCAGGTTGGTGAGCTTCGGGTTCTTGTCGAAGGCTTCCTTGATCTTGCCGAGGAAGCGCGAGCGGATGATGCAACCACCGCGCCACATGAGGGCGATGCTACCGTAGTTGAGGTTCCACTTGTATTCGGCGGCGGCGGCGCGCATGAGCATGTAGCCCTGCGCGTAGCTGACGATCTTCGAGGCGTAGAGGGCGTCGCGGATGTCGGCGATGAACTGCTTCTTGCGCTCGGGATTGGCCGCGATGCTGGTGAGGAACGGGCGCGGGCCTTTCAGCTTCTTCGCTGCCTTGACGCGCTCGTCCTTGAGCGCCGAGACGCAGCGGGAGTAAACGGCTTCCGCCATGAGCGTGATGGGAATGCCGAGGTCCTGCGAGTTGATGACCGTCCACTTGCCCGTGCCCTTCTGTCCGGCGGTGTCGAGAATCTTGTCGACGAGCGGGGAACCGTCCTCGTCCTTTTTGGCGAGGATGTCGCGGCTGATCTCGATGAGGTAGCTGTCGAGGTCACCGGTGTTCCACTCCTTAAGCACCTCGTGCATCTCGTCGGCGCTCATGCCGAGGCCGTGCTTCATGATGTTGTAGGCCTCGCAGATGAGCTGCATGTCGCCATACTCGATGCCGTTGTGGACCATCTTCACGTAATGGCCCGCACCACCCTCACCAACCCAGTCGCAGCAGGGCGCACCGCCTTCAACCTTGGCGGAGATGCCTTGGAAAATAGGCTTCACCGCCGGCCACGCTGAGGGCGAGCCGCCAGGCATGATCGAAGGCCCGCGCCGCGCGCCTTCTTCACCGCCGGAGACGCCGGTGCCGATGTATTGAAAACCCTTGCTCTCCAGATACTTCACCCGCCGGTCAGTGTCCCCAAACAGCGAGTTGCCCCCGTCGATGACGATGTCCCCAGCTTCCAGATGTGGCAGGAGCGTCTCGATGAACTCATCCACGGGCTTGCCGGCCTTGACCATCAGCATGATGCGGCGGGGGCGCTTGAGCTTGGACATCATCTCCGGGATGGAGTGAGCGCCAATGATCTTGGTGCCCTTGGCCTCGTTGGCGAGAAACTCGTCAACCTTGGAGGTGGTGCGGTTGTAAGCCACGACGGTGAAGCCGTGGTCGTTCATGTTGAGAATGAGGTTCTGGCCCATGACGGCCAGACCGATCACTGCGATGTCGCCTGTAGGTTCCATTTGGTGGTTTCGGGGTTTACCGAATTTGGGGCGGCAGCTTAACGGGGCAGGGCAGGGGTGCCAGAATATTTTGCGTTCGTCGGGCGGCCAGCCGTGACCGAAACGGCCTCCTTCCCTGAGCACTTGACGCCTCCTCCGCCCGCTCCTAGGTTGCCGCCACCAATCTCCCATGAATTCCCCTGAAGCTGCCATCCGAGAGTGCGCCCAACGGCTCGCCTTTCTGTTGATGTTCCGCACGGCATTACGTTGCGCGACAATCTGGCTTCTGGCCGTGGGCGTAGCTGTGCTCGTGGCGCGGGTGACGGGCTTGGTGGCGTCGCACTGGCTCATCGGCGGGCTGGTTGGACTGGTGCCGGTCGTCGCGGTTGCCGCATGGGTCGAATGGCAGCGCCGGCCGCAACTTGCCGCCGTGCGTGCCGCGATGGACCGTCACAACCACGCGGGTGGCCTGCTCATGGCCGCCGCTCAGGCCGATGTTTCCGCCTGGCAGCACGGCTCCAAGCCAGCCCAACCCGCGGTGCGCTGGAATAGCGGCCGGCCCATGTCGCTGTTCTGCGCGGCCGCGCTCTTCCTCTGCGCGTCCATGCTGATGCCGGAGCGCTTCATCGTCGGCGCAGCGCAGCGCCCGCTCGACGTGGGCAAGCTGGTCTCGGAGTTGACTGAGCAGGTCACCGCGCTGGAGGAGGAAAAGATTTTGCCAGAGGACAAGGCCCTTGAACTCAAGAAGGAGCTGGCCCGCCTCGGCAAGGAATCCACCGCGAAGGATCCCGCCAAGACTTGGGAATCCCTCGACCATCTCAAGCAGTCCAATGCCGACCTCGCCAAGCAAGCCGCCGAGGAAGCGCTTCAGAAGACCGAAGTCCTCAAGCAGACCGAGACCCTCACCGCCGCTTTGGGGCTCTTGCCAGACTCGGCATCGTCTCTGCTGGAACGCGCCATGCAAGACATGGCCTCACTCCTCCAGCAGGCGAAGCTGGAGCAGGGCCTCCTCGCGGCGAAGCTCCCCGAGGAACTCCTCAAGGCCGCGAAGGACGGCAAACTAACGCCCGAGCAAATGAAGGAGTTGATGAAGGCGCTCCAAGGCAACAAGGAGCAACTAGGCGAGTGCCTGAACAAGCTCGCAAACCTCAAGCTGATTGACCCCAAGCTCCTCGAAGCCTGCAAGAAGGCCGGCCAGTGCCCCAACCCCGCCGGCCTCGCCGCCTTCCTCGCCGAAAACGGCGCGAACCTCGACTCCGTTCTGCTCGCGGTGCAATCCTACGGTCAGGGCGGTGTTGACCGCGGCCGCGGCGATGCTCCGCTGACGTGGACCGACCCATCCGACGAATCCGGCATGAAGTTCAAGGACACCGCGCTGCCGATGGGTCCGCTCAGTGGCCTGAAGGACGCGCAGCTCGTGGGCATCAGCCGCAGCGCGCCCGAAGTGACCGGCGACAAGGAAACCGCCTCCGCCGGCGCATTGGCCGGAGCCGAAGCGGGCGGCGGTGCAGCAAACGTTCAGCAACTCCTCCCCCGCCACAAAGGCGCGGTGCAACGGTTCTTCAAGCGGGAGAATTGAGTTGGATTTCCCGTGAAGGGGCGCAAACAGCGCAACGCGAGAATTCCCAAATAGAGAGTCAGCCCGGTGATGACGCGTCAGTTATATGCAGCCCGATATTTCCACAATGACTCCGCTCGAAGCTCTCGGAGATGCGGAACTGATACAACTTGGCGAGCGGGCCGAAAAGTTCCTCAACGGCTTCCGTTGGTGTCGCAAGATTGTTCGAGCCCATTTCGCATACGGTGTCGAGGGCATCGTTGGAGTATTTCTGTTTCGAATCGAACCAGCGAAAGAAGGGGTGGCCGATACGCTTTGGGTCGTCGTTGGCGATTTACCATCAGCATATCTCGTCTGCGACGATGCGCCCAGCTGGCGCGACGCGATCGAGGGTTACGTTGAAGAAATGCGCCGTTGGGTCGACGCCGTTCGAGCTGGCGAAAGTCTCTACGACATCATTCCCGTCAGCGCCGAACCGACAGCGCAACACGCTGACATGCTCGCCGGACGGCTTGACTTCATCGAACGGTATCTCATCGGAGGCGAAAGTTGCGCGAACTGATCTCCGCCCACTACGCGGTGAAGAAGAAACTGGGCGGCTTACACTCTCCGTTCGACCCAGTTATTTGCGTCCTCTACGCCCATTCGAGGCAAGTCAGATCAGCCCCGCTTCCTTCATCGCCGCTTCCAGCCCATCCGCCACGCCATGGCCCCAGAGGCGGTCGCTCACGTAGCCACCTTCGCGCCAGACGGCATCCTTCACTGGTTGAATGGCGTTCGCCGGTGCGACCAGCCAGCACGCGTGCTCGTCCAGCAGCATCGGCAGGTCGTTGTAGTGGTCACCCGCCGCAAAGACGCACTCCCGGGTCAGACCGAGTTGCCGCGTGATTTCCGCCAGTGCCGTGCCCTTGCTGTAGGCCTTGTGGCTGAAGCGCGCGTATACGTCGTTGCGCACCACGGTCAAGTTTGGCACCGACTCACAGTAGTCTCGCAGGTGCGCTTCGATGTCGTCCGCATCCGCGTTGGTGCCCGCGATGAGGCAGAAGGGCGAGTAGGCGTCGGAATAAACCGAAGCGTGGAACCGGCCGTTCACCCAATTGAACAGGCGGGGCAGGTCCTTTTCCACCGCCTTGAACAGGTCACGGTGGGCACGCTCACAATCGCCGTTCCACGGCTGGAGCGGGAAATAACGCGGACCCTCGCGGAAGTAGATTTCGCGTTCCACCACCACCACCCAGTCCGGCTGAATGCTGAGGTGCGCGCGGCCCAGCCCCTCCATGAGACTGGACAGATCGCGCCCGGTGTTGATGACCCACTTGGCGCCGCGCCGCTGGAGATCGCCAATCAGCTCCTGTAACCGCACCGGCACCGGTGGGCTCTCGTGGTCCGCGTGCAGGGTTCCATCGAAGTCGGTTGAGATGATTTTGATGGGCAAGTCCATCGGCAGAGGGAGCATTCCGCAATTGTCGTGGGATTTCCAGCGGCAGTTTCGTCATGCCACGGGGCACCTGACTTTACCACTGTTCCCATGGGCCGGCACAAGATCGTGGACAACTCGACCTGACCGGACGAAACTTGGAGCAGCACTCAATCAAAAGCCTTGGGGACGCGTCCAAGTCCCCAAATCGAGACTGGGTTGGGTCGTTATTTTGCTCCTATGAGTGTTTGTGTGAAAGCGCTGTTTGCCGCCGCCGCGTTGGTTGTTCTGAGTGCCAATGGACCGGCCGCGCCCGCGGCCAAGCCGGCTGCTGCGTTTGACTTTCAACGCGACATCCGCCCCATCCTCTCGGACAAGTGCTTCGCCTGCCATGGTCCTGACGACAAAGAACGCAAAGGCGGCAAGAAGGGCGTCGGCCTGCGGCTCGACACCGCTGATGGCATCACCGCCGACCTCGGCGATGGCCGCCGCGCCGTCGTGCCCGGCCAGCCACAGAAAAGTCTGCTGCTCCAACGGGTCGTCACCACGGATCCGGACGATCTCATGCCGCCAAAGAAATTTGGCAAGCCCCTCTCCGCGCGCGAAGTGGAGTTGCTGACGGCGTGGGTGCAGGCCGGAGGGAAGTTTTCGGGACATTGGGCATACGAAAAGCCGCGCCGGCCGGCTAGCCCGGTGGTTAGCAAGGAGGCCATCAGCAAGCTGCTAACCAAGGCCCGCGAAAAATCCGTGGCGTCTCGGACTCAATCACTCATCGGCGACTATTCTGCCCCGCTGGATGCCTTCATCCTGCAACGCCTTGCCAAAGACGGCCTGCTCCCGCAACCCGAAGCCGATCGGTATGCGCTCGCCCGCCGGGTGGCGCTCGACCTGACCGGCCTGCCCCCGAGCCTCGCGGAGGTGGACGCGTTCGTCTCCGACAAGGAGCCGAAGGCTTATGAGCGCTACGTGGATCTTCAGCTCGCCAAGCCCAGCTACGGCGAGCATTGGGCGCGGCTTTGGCTGGACCTCGCGCGCTACGCGGACAGCGCCGGCTACGCGGACGACCCGCCGCGCACGATCTGGGCCTTCCGCGACTACGTCATCAATGCCTTCAACCGCAACCTGCTCTTCGACCAGTTCACCATCGAGCAGCTCGCCGCCGACCTGCTCGAAAACCCCAGCGACGAACAGCTCAAGGGCACCGCGTTTCATCGCAACACCATGACCAACAACGAGGGCGGCACCAACGACGAAGAGTGGCGCAACGCCGCCATCGTGGACCGCGTCAACACCACCTTCGCCGTTTGGATGGGCACCTCAATGACCTGCGCCCAGTGCCACACGCACAAATACGACCCCATCGCGCAGAAAGAGTATTACCAGCTCTTTGATTTCCTTAACCAAACCGAGGACGCCGACAAGCGCGACGAGTCGCCCCTGCTTTCCTTCTTTACCGATGAGCAGAAAAGGCAGCGCAGCACTTGGGAGACTGAGCTGGCCGCCCTGGAAACCATCTTCAAATCACCGGCCGCCGAAGTCGTCGCGGGCGCGGAGCAATGGGCAAAAGCGTTCCCGGTGAAGCTGGCTTGGAGCGCGCCCAAGCCCAGCGCCGCGAAAGCCAATTCCGGCGCACCGCTCACTGCGCGGGACGACGGCTCCGTCTTGGTCGCGAAAAACGACGCGGCCAAGGACAACTTCACCGTCGAGCTAACCTTGCCGGCCGCACAACGACTAACTGCGCTGCGGCTGGAAGCACTGACCGACGACAAGCTGCCCGGCAAAGGCCCGGGCCAAGCGGGCGGCAACTTTGTTGTTACCCGCATTCGTGCGAGCGTGCTGCCACCGGCCGACAGCAGGGGGCCAACGGCGCGGTTCGTCCGCATCGAGCTCCCCGCCAAGAACCAGTTTCTTCAGCTCGCGGAAGTCCAGGTCTTCAGCCGCGGGGAAAATGTCGCGCTCAAAGGTGAAGCCAAGCAGAGCAGCACCTACATGGGAGCCGCCGCTTCGCGTGCCACCGATGGCAAAACGGATGGCGAGTATGATAAGGGCTCGGTCGCCCACACCGAGGCGCAGGAAAATCCATGGTGGGAAGTGGATTTGAAGGAAGCGCAGGTGCTGGAACGCATCGTGGTTTGGAACCGTGCTGAGGCCGGTGATCGGCTCAAGGGCTTCCGCATCATCGCGCTGGATGGCGAGCGGAAGGTGGTTTGGGAAAAGGCCGGCAACGACGCGCCGAAGAGGGACGTGGCGTTCGCCATGAACGGCGCACGGGAGATCAAATTCAGCACGGCCATCGCAAACTTCGTGCAAGCGAACTTCGACGCCGAGAACGTGCTCAACGACGACGCCCCGAAACGCGACCGCACGCGCGGCTGGGCCGTCGGCGGCGCAACAGGCAAGTCGCACACGCTCACGCTGATCGCCGCGCAGCCCGTGGATCTACCCGCCGGCTCGCGCGTGTCCGTGACCCTGGAGCAGCAGTCCGCCACCGCGAAGGCCACGCTCGGTCACTTTCGCCTTGGCCTCACGGCGGACCCGAAGGCAGCCGAGTTCGCCCGCACGCCTGCCACAATTGTTGCCACGCTCGCCGCAAGCCGCGCGCTGAAGCCTGAAGGCTGGTCACTGAATGCGCTCCCTCCCAACGACCGCGCAAAAATCGTGAATTATTTTGCCCGCAACCTTGCCCCCCAGTTGAAGAAGGAGCGCGAACAGCAGGCCGCCGTAACGAAGTCGATCGCCGACCTCAAGCCGATGACCGTGCCCATTTACCGCGAGCTGGCTGCGGACAAACGCCGGACGACGAAAGTGCAGATTCGTGGCAACTGGCAGCAACTCGGCGACGAAGTCACCGCTGCCGTGCCCGCCGCGTGGCATCCGTTGCCCAAGGACGCGCCACGCAACCGGCTCACGCTCGCGAAGTGGCTCGTGGACGAAAACAATCCGCTTACCGCACGCGTCGTGGCGAACCGCTACTGGGAAGCCATCTTCGGCACCGGCCTGGTGCGGACGAGCGAGGAATTCGGCGCGCAGGGTGAGCTGCCGTCGCATCCGGAATTGCTCGACTGGCTGGCCACCGAACTCGTGGCGATGAAGTGGGACACGAAGAAGTTTCTCCGGCTGCTCGTCACTTCGCAGGCTTACCGGCAGTCGTCCAAGGTGACACCCGAGGCCTTGGAGAAAGACCCGGACAACCGGCTGCTCTCGCGCGGCCCGCGTCTGCGGCTCACCGCCGAGATGGTCCGCGATCAAGCCCTGGCCGTCAGCGGCCTGTTAAGCGCCAAGATGTTTGGCCCTAGCGTGCGTCCCACACGACCAAGCATGGGCCTAAACGCTGCCTTTGGCGGCGGGCTCGACTGGGCCACGAGCAGCGGCGAGGACCGTTACCGCCGCGGCCTTTACACCGAGTGGCGCCGCACCAGCCCGTATCCCTCGATGGCGACCTTCGACGCGCCCAGCCGGGAGGTCTGCTCCGTCCGCCGGAACCGCACGAATACGCCGCTCCAGGCCTTGGTGACGATGAACGACCCCGTTTACGTGGAAACGGCCCAAGCCCTCGGCCGGCGCATGGTCAAGGAAGGCGGGGCGACGGAGGCAGACAAAGCCCGCCATGGATTCCGACTCGCACTGGCCCGCCCGCCCTCAGACACCGAGCTGGCGAAGCTCATCAAGCTCCACGCCGACAGCATTGTTGAGTTCGCAAAAGACAAAGCGAAAGCTACCTCGCTGGCGACCGACCCGCTCGGTCCGTTGCCTGCCGGGATGGAGACGGCCGACCTCGCCGCTTGGACCACGGTGGCGAACGTGCTGCTGAACCTGGACGAGACGCTGATGAAGCGGTGATCCCGCCGCTTGACGTCAATTCATCAGGCGATACCAGTTGTCCCGTTGGCGCGGCTCGAAGCCGAGGTCAGTGATGAGGCGTTGCATGTCTGCGACATTCATCCGGAAGGTGGTGCCGGCGGCGCTTACCACATTCTCCTCGATCATGATGCTGCCAAGGTCGTTAGCGCCATAGCGCAGAGCGAGCTGACCGATCTCCTGTCCCTGAGTGACCCACGAACTTTGGACGCTGGGGAGATTGTCCAAATAAATGCGGCTGAGGGCCTGCGTGCGCAGGTATTCGTGCGCACCCACGGTGGGAGTCTTGAGCACGGCGTTCTCGGGCTGAAACGTCCAGCAGATGAACGCGGTGAATGCTCCCCCCTTGAGCGTGCCCGTTTCCAAGGCACTCGCGTAGGCAGCGGCCTGGTCAATCGGCGAGCAGGAAGCGGCGAGCGGCAACCGTGCCAGGGACTTGTCCTGCTGCGCCCGCACGACTTCGAGGTGCTCGATGCGATCCTCGATCGTCTCGACGTGACCGAACATCATCGTAATGCTGCTGGCGAGGCCGAGTTGATGGGCGGTGTCCATTACGCCCATCCACTGGGCGGCGTCCGCCTTCAGCGGTGCGATGCGGTTGCGCACGCGGTCCACGAGGATTTCCCCGCCGCCACCTGGAACGGAGCCAAGCCCGGCGGCGACAAAGTCCCGGAGGATTTGCTCAACCGGCTCGTTGAAGAACTCCGAGAAGGCGACCATTTCGCTGGGGCTGAAGCCATGGACGTTGAAGCCGGGGAACTTGTCGCGGATGTGCGACAACAGGTCGAGATACCACTGTTTGGTCAGCTTGGGGTGATGCCCACCCTGCATGAGGATCTGGTTGCCGCCCAGCGCAATGGTTTCCTCGATCTTGCGATCCATTTCAGCGTGCGAAATGACGTAAGCGTCGGCGTCCTTCTCGGTGCGCCAGAAGGCGCAGAACTTGCAGTAAACGTTGCAGATGTTGGTGTAGTTGACGTTGCGGTCCACGATGTAGGTGACCGTGTTGGCCCCGCGCCCGCCGTGCGCGGCGACGCGGTGGAGCTGGCGACGACGATCAGCCAGCGCGCCCAGCTCTTCCAGCGGCAGCGCGTATAGCCGGAGCGCTTCCGCCCGGTCAATCCGACCGCCGTCCCAAACCTTTTGGAGAAGCTCGTCCATTGACGCGTCCTGAATCACGGGCTCATCTTACCACGGCAGGGCAGGGGAGCCCAATCCCGAACGCGACCTGGGTTCAACGCACCAACTGAAACTCCGGCAGCATTAGCACGGCCCAAAGGAGGTCTTGCACCCCTTGAGCAGTTGGCTTTTCGCCCAGCACTTCGCGCGCCAGGGCAAGCTCGGCACGGGTTGGCACGCGAGCGAGGGCAAACTGATAGAGCCACGTCGTAAGTGAATCGCTGTCCGGCCATGACTTGGCCTGGAGACGGGACGCGCCCTGTTCGAGGCGTGTGGCCAGAAGTTGCCCGTTGTTCAGATCAATCGCCTCGAGCGTGCTCAGCTCTGCGGGACGCACGCTCACGATTTGTTCGCGGTGAGGGCGGCCCAGCGCACGCATGAGGACATCGTTCTTGAGCAGCGAGGCCCGCACCATCGGTTGCGCGGCGGTCGCCGCCTGCGCGAGCTGCGTCGCCAGCTGCTTCCCGACCCGCACATTCCACAATGCAGAATTGGCAACTTCAACGACCTCGCCGCCGGCTTCAGGTGCGTTCTTGAATTTGCCCTTGGCATCAGGTGGTGTCCTGAGCTTTTCCCAACTGGTGTCCGTGGCGATCGTCTGTGTGCTGCCGTCGGCGAATTTCAGGCGCGCCTCGAAGATGACACCGGCTGGATTTGGGCCGTTGCCGCCGTTCTTGGCCACGAGCACAAGCTCGTTGTCGCCGGCCTTGAGTTTGGACTCGAGGGAGATCGCTTCCGGGTTCTCCCAATTGTCACTGGAAGCCAACAACGTGCCATTGAGGTAGAGACGAAATTCGTTGTCCGCCGTCGCAACAGCCCCGGCACGGATGGGGACGGCCTTGAGGCTGAATCGTTTGCGGGCGACGAAGGTTTCGCCCGCCTTCGCGTTGCCTGCGTCAGCGTGGCCCCAAATCCATTTGGCCGTGAGCGTCATGGCGGCAACCGCTTCGGCATCAGGTTTGCCCCGCACCACTTGGGCATCGAATCGGGTCGGGGCAGTGCCGGTGATTTGCCAAACGGCATCGACGAATTGCTCGGCGGTGAGTCGTTTGGCACGCGGGCCGGCATAGTGATAGCCGTGCTCGTCGGCATCCTTGCCGAGCACTTCCACTTGCGATTGGTAGGCCGCGGAAGTGGCGATGAGCTCCAGTGTCTTCTTCAGATCAAACTTATTGTCTGCCAGGTGCACGGCAAGGAAGTCCAGCAGGTCTGGGCTCCAAGGCTCGGTCTGCATCGCATCAGTAGGGTGGACAATGCCTCGCCCCATGAGACGGTGCCAAAGACGATTGACAATGGTGCGGGTGAAGCGGCCGTTGTCAGGATGGGTCATAAGCGCGGCGAGCTGCTTGAGGCGTTCCGGCTGTGGGGCTGCGGCATTGATCTGTCCGAGTTCAGGGAAAAGCCAACTCGCAGTCGCAGTTTTTCCGACGGGTTTGTCACACCGGTGAATTTCCATCTTCCCGGTCGCGTAGACCGCCGCCAGACCGTAGGCTTCTTCGAGTTTCCAGCGATCAATGAAGCTGTCGTGACAGGAAGCACACTTCAGGTTGATGCCCAGGAAGCTTTGGCCGACAGATTGGGCAAACTGAATCTCCGGAGTCGCCCCTGCGCTCACGTCGCCGCGCCACCGAATGCCAGCCGCGAAGCCTTCGCTGTCCGGGCTATACGCAATGAGCTCGCGGGTAAACTGGTCGTAGGGCTTGTTCTCAACCAACGCGCGATAGAGCCACTTGGTGATCTGGCGGCGGCCGCCGGTGATGAAGCCGGTGCCAGAATAATCGTTGCGAAGCAGGTCGTTCCAAAATGTGAGCCAGTGCTCGGCATAAGCGGTGTCGTTTGCGAGCAGATCGCGCACAAGTTTCACGCGCCTATCTGCGCCCTTGTCAGCGAGGAATTTCGTCAGTGACTCAGGGTCAGGCAACAGTCCGACCAGGTCTAGGTGCACGCGTCGGGCAAAAGTGGCGTCGTCCACGGGTTTTGGGGGCATTGATTTACGCTTGGCCAGATCGGCGTCGAGAACGCGGTCAATGGGATTCAAACGGTTCGAGACAACCGGTGGCAACACGGGGCGACGCGGCTTTAGGGGCGGATCGTAGGCGGGCTTCTTGAATGCAAATCCGTCCTCCCAAGGCGCGCCCGCATCAATCCAATCACGCAGCAGTTTTACCTTCTCAGGCGAAAGCCTAGGTCCCTTGGGCGGCATCTGTTTGTCCGGATCCTTGGTGGTGATGACCTCTAGAAGAAAGGACTTTGCAGCGTTGCCTGGCACCACTGACTTACCACGCTCGCCGCCCGCAAGCATTGATGCGCGGTCATTAAGGCTGAATCCGCCTTTTTTCTTGTCTCCCGTGTGACACTCACCGCAGTGCTCGCGGAGCACTGGGACTATCTGGTGGACGAAATCCACCGTAGATTTGGGTGCGGCACCAAAGGAAACCGTGCTCGCATCAGTCAGAGCTAAAGCTACAACAAGTAAAATCCCGCAATGCATGCCGCAGAGCATGGAGGAATACGGACGCTTAAACAAGCGGGCTTAACTGAGTCAAAATTTAATCCAATGTATGTTATATCTACTGTAGGTAAATCAAGAAAGGAGGAAAAACTTCCCCCGTTCTTGAGCTATACCTTCGTTAAGGCGACATCCATGGCCGTCAGTAGCAGCGCCATGGATTCAGGGGTTTCATCCCCCATGTTGGAGATTCGGAATGTTGTCCCCTTGATCTTTCCGTAGCCCCCATCTATCAGAAATCCAGCCTCTTTCGTCAGCTTCTGGAGTTTGGCGGCATCCACGGTGCGGCCGCCGGGTCTTGCACCATTGTTGACGCAGCAAAGTGTCATGGACTCGTATCCTGCCTCAGGGAAAAGCGTAAATCCATGTCTGGCGGCCCAATCACGGGTCATTTGATTCGTCTTGCGATGACGTGCATAGCGCTCAGCCAGTCCTTCCGCGAAGAATTCGTCCAGTTTCGCTGACAAAGCATAAACGTGCGAAATACTCGGCGTGCTGGGGGTCATGCTATCGGCCGCATTCTTTTGAAACTCGACGAAGTCAAAGTAGTAACCGCGATCTTTCGCGCGGCTCGCCTTGTCGAGCGCTGCGGTTGAACACGTGAAAACGGTGAGGCCTGGTGGAAGCGCAAAGGCCTTCTGAGTGCCAGCCAGCAACACATCCACGCCCAGCTCATCAAAGTTGAGAGGCACCGCCGTCATGGAACTCACTGCATCAACGATGAACATCACGTCCGGATACTTGCGCTTAAGTGCTGCAATCTCATGAATCGGCGACATGGTTCCCGTGCTGGTCTCATTATGAATCAGGGTCAATGAGTCGAACTGGCCCGTGGCCAGCTTGGCATCGATCGCGTCGGCCCGGATCGGCGAACCCCACGGCACTTGGAGCGCTTCCGCCTCCTTACCACAGCGTTTCGCGACATCGAGCCATTTGTCCGAAAAAGCACCCTTCATGCAGTTGAGCACCTTTTTCTGCGTGAGATTACGAAGGGCACCTTCCATTACGCCCCAGGCACTTGACGTGGACAGATACACCAGCTGCTTGGTGCCCAGAAGTGTCTGCAATTGCGGCTGAATTTTGGCCATGAGGTCTTTAAACCCTTGGCCACGATGGCCGACCATCGGCGAACAAAATGCGCGGAAGGTCTTCTCGCTGACTTCGACTGGGCCGGGAATGTGGAGTTTGACGTGCGCCATAATTTAGCCCGCGAAAGTTTCACAGGCTCGCCTCGGAGGCAAGATTCTTCCCCATTCCACAATCCGGTGGATAGCGTTCCCCTGCCCTGGCGATGATAAATGCAATTGCGACTGTCCGTTGTGACCCTACATTTCGCCCCATGGAACGGGATGCATTAAAAAGACCGCACTCTGCGGGCCTGGTCGGATTCACTCTCATCGAACTGCTCGTCGTTATCGCAATCATCGCGATCCTGGCGGGAATGCTGTTGCCAGCTTTGGGCAAAGCGAAAGAAAAGGCTAACTCTGCCAAGTGTCTGAACAACCTGCGTCAAATCGGCCTAGCCATCATGCTCTACGCGGAGGAGTCAGACGGTTTTCTCCCGGGCCCGGTGAACCGAGGTATCCGGCATCCCATGGCAAATCCGGGGGTCAACTACCTCAGCAACGCCACGCTGCCCTTTTCAAGGTTTATCCCGGCTGGCAACTCAAACAGCACGGTCTGGGCATGCCCTAGTAATCGCGGCGCATTGGAAAAAATCAATGCAAGCGGCAACGCCCCGCGAATGTCATTTGTCCTGAATAACCGCGGTGCAGCCGCCCAGGCGACCACCCCAAGCTTGATGTTTGGTGATCCGACCCCGGCCACTCCCCCAGCCATTCCCACCAAGCGCATCAGCCAGCTCACGGCGGCGGGAACTACGGTGGCCGCTGGCTTGAATGTGAACTCCCATTCCGAGATTTGGATGATCAGTGACATTGACGGCGTGAACTACTCCGATGCTTCTGCCGCAAACGGCACCTTGGCCGTGTCCGCCTCGGTTCCCCTGCCCCACTCTGGCGGCCGTAACTACAACTACTTTGACGGCCACTCCGACTACCGAAAACTCAGCAACCTGCCGGCTAATCCGTAACCCGTATCGACAACTATTTTTATTTCGGCAACTCGGGCGACTTCGTTGGCTTCAAGGGTGGTTCAGCCGATGGTATGTCGTTCGACTGCGGCCGCCTTATTCCGCCGACTAGCGATACTCGGCCCTCATCATCGGGTTTCAGCAAGGGACGCAATCCGCCGGAAACTGCGTCATAAGTCATCCGCCGCAGCGTGTCGCCGACCGGATTGACGACTGTGTGGGTAAACGTGCGGGGACCAGTCTGATGGACCACGTGTAGGTAGCTCATACGGTCAATGCGGGCCTGCGGATGATCCGAGTTTGCCGCCCGACCCAAAGCGACCTGGCGAAACACGGTTTGCTCGGTTGCGTCGGTCACACCGATGTATAGCCGCACCTCGCTCTTGGTGGTCATTTTTTGAAGGGAATATTTTCGGAGTTCCGGTTGAGCCTCCGCCCCACCGCCTCGGAAGCCGAATTCCTGCTCCCAGATCTTGGACCCAGGCACTACTTCGAGGAGTAACGACGTGGCCCGCGATGAAGCCCGCGTCGCCGGATGCAACATCGTCGCATCGAGTTTGTAGCGACCCGGAGGCAGGATCCCAAAACCAGAAGTGATGTCCAACCGCGCCTTTACCGCCACCGTATGGGGGACGGTGAAAACCTCGTTGATCCTCACGGGGCCGATACGGGGCACCAGACTGCTTTCCTGCGCATTATTGCCTATGCTCCGCATCGTAACATCCAGCCATTCATCCTCTGGACGAAACGTCAACGGTTCACCGGAGAGATTGCGTAACCTGAACTCGACTTCAATGGATTCACCCGGCAAGTAACGGTCCTGAAATATTTCCGTTTGGAGTTCCAGCGAGGATGCGGACCTAGGAGCGGGCTTGATAGGAAGCCCCTGCCCTTCAATGCGGGAAGCTAAAGCACAGAGAAGTGCGACTAACAGGGCGAAGCGCATGCCGCCAATCTAGCGATGGCCCAGCCGCAGGCAAGCGGCGGTTTCAAGCAGATAATGGTGCCGACGGAGGGGGTCGAACCCACACTCTCGTTAAGAGAACCAGATTTTGAGTCTAGCGCGTCTGCCGATTCCGCCACGTCGGCACCAATGACTACGGGGAGAAACTATCAAGCCCCCGGCCCGCGAGCAAGCGTGTCCTGCTGGATTCCGCTGCTCGGACTTAGTTGTGCAGGGAGCTTGCGGCACTTCGCAAGCTGACGGGCTTGATTCCGCGGGCTTTCCCCGGTCATAGCGCTTCGTAGCTCCATGGTTTGCGTTGCTCGCGGGCAAGCCAACCGTTTGCTTCCTTGTCGCCGATAAATTGCTCTCGCTGCGGATTCCACTTCAATTCCCGGCCCAACCGCATCGCGATCACGCCAAGATGGCAGACACTCACGGAGCGGTGGCCGATTTCCCCGTCGCAGATCGGCTGCTGCCGGGAACGCACGCAGTCGAAAAAGTTCCTCATGTGGTTGTCGCTGGTATACAGCCGCTTCGCCGAGGAGGGCAATGGCGTGGTGAGCAGGTCGGGATGGCTCGCCTCGATTTTCCCGCGTGTGACGAAAATCCAACCGTCGCTACCCTCGAACCGCACGCCATGCTGCTGCGCGGTCTTATCGGTGACGGACCCGTTCCAGCCGTTGCCGTGTGTGCTGCGGGTGAGCTGCGTGACACCATTCGCGTAGGTGTAAAGCACCGCGTATTCGCTGGCCGCCGTGAAGCCACCGGGGATCATCGGCGCCAGCGAATGCCCTTCGATGCTAACCGGCCCGCTTCGCTCGTAACCCGTGCCCCACAGCGCGATGTCATGGTGGTGCGCTCCCCAGTCCGTCATTGTGCCGCCCGAGTATTCCCAGAAGTAACGGAAGGTCACGTGACACTTCTCCTTCATGTAGTCCGTCTTCGGCGCTTGCCCGAGCCACATGTCCCAGTCTAGGCCAGCCGGCGGCGGCGTCTTCTCGAACGGCCCTTCACGTCGGCCGTGGGGCAGCCAGACGTTCACATGCTTGAGCTTCCCGATGCGCCCGTTACGCACCAGCTCGCACGCGAGACGGAAGTTCTTGTCGCTGCGCTGCTGGCTGCCGGTCTGGAGAATGCGTCCGGTTTCCCGCATGACTTTCACCAGTCGCTTCCCCTCATCTACCGTGAGCGTCAAGGGCTTCTCACTGTAAATGTCCTTGCCCGCGCGCGCCGCCGCCAGGTTGATGAACGTGTGCCAATGGTCCGGCGTTCCGTTGACAAACACGTGAAGGTCATCGCGCTCCAGCACCTTGCGGAAATCCTTGTAGAGCCGGGCCTCGGGCCAGAGCTTCTGCGCCTGCGCTAGATTTGCGTCATCCACATCGCACACCGCGAGCACTTGCCCATGCTGGGCCGCCTCGCGCGCCACTCCCCTGCCCCGCCCGCCACAGCCAATCAGTGCAATTCCGGGTCGATCATTCGGTCTGGGCGGCTTCGTCGCCGCCTGCGCGGACGCTTCGAGAAACCACTTTGGCAGGGTGGTCGCGGCGGTGACGGCGGCGGATGTGCGGAGGAAATGCCGACGGGAATTTAGGATTTGCATAACGACACCGTGAACAAGGTTCGGGTTCCCCCAATTAACACGCATTCCCTGCGAGGAACCAACCTTAAATCCAGCCGGGCACCCGCCTAACGTCCCGGGAAACGGTCAGGCCGATATCCAAGCCCAGCGGCACCGGGCCGGGTTTGGCCCAGCCTTTGAAATGCGTTTCACCTGTCACGCGGTTGCCTCCGATCGTTTGCCTTAACTCTAAAGCCAAACCTTTTAAGCAAGTGGTGGGCGTTTGCTGCTGGAATTGCGCCCTGGCTGATTCGCATCCTAGTGCGAATCTCACGGCTTTCATTCGTGACTACGAGTGGCCTCGTGGAAGTTTTAATCCGATCGGTCATCCTTAGCCATAGCTGGTGATTTGGAAGGCCATCTGTTGAATGGAGTAGTTCGTGGCGCTCTTGGGCAGTTGAAAAGACTTTAGGATAGTTCAGTTCCAAGCCAAATGTAGTTTCGTGCTGGACGCCGCTCCCGATCCGAAAGCTAGCAGTTCATTGAAAAAGTCTCTGGTGGATTGAACGGCGCGCACCTGTGCCAGTCTGAGACTCCATGCGTGGCCAAGTGAATCCCCAGTCCGAGATGTTCTGTCTGCTCTCGCCCGAGAGC
>Ga0172372_10000858_pt1 | contig 46993 bp, 38 predicted proteins | sample LakKiv5m_2_FD_114544 | JGI IMG/M metagenome (GOLD analysis project Ga0172372, IMG submission 114544) | Freshwater microbial communities from Kabuno Bay, South-Kivu, Congo - kab_092012_9.5m | ecosystem: Environmental > Aquatic > Freshwater > Lake | place: Democratic Republic of the Congo...
CAAGTCCCATTGAATCGGTTTTAGTTCTAGCTGCATTTTTGCAGCAAAGTTAAATGATGTAAGAATTATAGCTTGCTGCTCAAACGGGCTTGCACGACCAGCTTTTTTTTCTGCAGTATACGCAGCTTGATCTAGTACAATGGCAGGCAAATGAAATTTGTCTTGTAGCTCCAGTGCCCATTGTTTTCTGATTGAGGCAGGGCAGATAATAATAAGTCTTCGCTTTCTCTCAGCCCAATACTGACAAAGTACGATGCCTGCTTCTATAGTTTTGCCTAGACCAACTTCATCAGCGAGCAGCACACCCTTAGAAAGTGGTGAGCGAAGTGCAAAAAGAGCTGCTTCAATTTGATGAGGATTTAAATCAACTTTAGAATCAAAGAGAGATCGTGAAAGTCTCTCCATCGAATCGCCAGGAGCTTTTCTGGATAGTTCATAAGAAAAGTATTTAGCGTGGTAAGCAGAGGTCACTGCTGGCTCCCTACTAACATCATCGACAGCCAGGCACATGGCAAGAAAGATATTGCCAAGGTAAATTCTGAAGCAATCAAACCAATATAGAACGACTGATGTTGTTGATTCATAAGCAACCCAAACTGTAAAGACTCTCACAGGTTATACAATTTCCTGTCATGACAATCTAGGGTCAGTATTGGCTCAAATAGCCTCGGAACAGGAGATTTTAAGCGCTATACCCCCTTCACCAGCGGTCGAAATACTTCATCGAACTTTGAGAGCTTTTCTGCCAGCCATTCGTGCTGATTGGCCCAGTCTTGCTCGTCTGTGGGGTCGAGGCCTTCTTTATAAAGTGCTATCCGAGAGCCCTTATTTTCCCAGGCCGCTCTTAGCGGAACTTTTTCCAATTTGCCAAATTGCGGTTTCATAGAATTGCTTTCCCTGTGGTTCTATTAGGATAGTCGCTTTGTGTCTTAATGTTCGGCTATTTTGGCCCCCGAATCAATAGCTGCTTATTAACAAGCGTTTATTGGTTTAGTGCTGCTGGCGCAGATGCTATTTATTTAGCCCCCCACCACCTCCCACTCCGCGACTTATACTGACTTCAGGAGCGGATGCCCAACTTCAGTAAATTAAGTACCTTCTGAGGGTTGCACCTAGGTCAAATATTCGGCAGTATCTCGCCACAGGTCCAGTGTATGGCCTGAAAGTAATTTCACACTTATTTCATTTAAACATGGAGAACAAATGAGCTTTCAAATTCTTAGAGCCACTTTAATGCTTACAGTAATAGCGATCACCGGCTGCGCTTCTATTCTCAACGACAAAACACAAAGTGTTAATGTGGTGACATCAAACGGTAAAGAAGTTGAGGTAAATATTGATGGCATGCCTTTCAAAGCTCCTGGAGTAGCCACCTTCAAAAGAGCAAAGGCCGATAAAGTTGTTACAACAAAAGACCCAAAGTGTAACCAAACTACAATGGCACCAAGCACCGTGGATAATGTCTTCTTCATAAATTTAATCTCAGGTGGAGTGTTTGGCTCAACTACCGATTACGCCACAGAAAAGATGTGGAAATATCAAGACTCAGTCATTGTTTCATGTAGAGACTAATAGATTGTTTAGGTCTACAAAATGGGGAGCGTCATTGCTCCCCATTTTTTTATTTATCAGTCTTATCTCCCCTTCATCTTGTGCCGCTGACCAAGCACAAATAGCTCTAAAAACTGCCGAAGAACTCAATTTAGCAAATGATCCAACTTGGAAAGCTCTCCTCCACTATGCTCGAGAGCGCTGCTTCGTTACGGATCCCAAATATTATCTATCGCCTGTTGAATGCTCCCTGGCTTCAGAATTAGAAAGTTTAATAGAGGGCATTTATAGTAAAGATAAAAACATCACTGGTGACATCTCGTGTCGATTTCCTGCGCGTATAAAATTCATCAAAGAGAGGCTTTCATCAAAAGGAGTAGCCGTACCAAATCTATTCTGCCCCGACTTTGTTGACTATCAAGAGCACGCTCCGGCTGAGAGGATCTCGTTAGTTTTTGCGGCAGAAAATATAACTCATCCCATGAGCATGATGGGCCACGTATTTCTTAAATTCAACGGCCGGAGCAAAACTGGCGAAGACTTAGAACATGCGGCATCATTTTTTACTCGTTTTTCCTCCGTTAATATTCCTGCCACAATCCTAGAGGCACTTTATTTTGGTATGCCTGCTTTTTTTGCCCTCATGCCCTATGACGAGCAGATTCAGAGCTACCGCTCCCGAGAGGGGCGAAACCTTTTTGAATATCCAATTATTGCCTCTGAGTATCAGACAGAATTAATTCATGCTCACGTTTGGGAACTAAGAACAATCAAATCACCGTATCTTTTTGTAGGATATAACTGCGCCACCGTTGTTTATTTCTTGATGTCTCTTGCTAATCCCATGCTCCTTGATGAGCTCGGTCTATGGATTTCGCCAATTGATGTTGTCCGTTACAGCAAGAAACATAAAGTCATAGATTCGAGAACCTTTCTGCCCTCATTAGATTGGCAAACTCGATTTTTTGCGCAGCAAATCGGGCCGACCGCTGCCGATAAAATAATTCAGACGCTCCAAGGTCAGGATGCTAGAGAAATCCAAGAGCTAGCTAAATCAACCAATAATTCAGTTAATAGGTCTTTCGTAGAGGCTCTTATTCAAAGAGAGAAACTGAATCCGCAATACCTCAAAGACAATATAAATAAAGTTGAAGAGGCATTTCTCGCAGATCGATCAAAGGAGCCAGCCGAGCTAGAAGTAGAGAATCTTAAAGATCCTACCACTGGTCCTAAATCAAGCAGAGTCACATTCGGAGCAACAAGGTTTGATAATCAAAATTATGCAAAACTAGAATTAGTACCTGCATCACACTCACTTACAGATGACAATACTCGTTCATATTCTGAATCTGCGCTTGAAATTGGGTCAATCTCGCTACTATTTAATCCCGATGAAAATCGAGACCTGGTCTTAGAAAAACTAAACATTTATGGCATGCAATCCCTTGTCCCCTACGACAGATATATCGGTGGTATATCATCAAGATTTGCGATTGGTATTCAGCAGGAATGGACCAAATATCTAGAACCATACACCGCCGGACATATCACCTTAGGGTTAGGCCAAACCTTGCAGGCCAGTGCTGATGCCAACTTTTATGGCTTAATTAACGTCGCCGCTAGTTATGGTGATGGCAGAGGAATGTTATCTTATTTCCCAGAGGTAGGTTTAACACTCTATGAAATTTTCTCCATGAAAACTGTGGCAAATTACCGCCTCATGTGTGGCCAACACGGCGATACCGGCTGCTATCAAGAGGCACACGCTACTCAATCTTTATTGTGGAGCGATGAATTCTCGCCATATTTAGGCTTCTCAAATATATGGAACAAACAAGGCTCAAGCCAAAAATATGAGCTGGGGCTAAAGTTCTACTTTTAACAGATTTAATTAAATTATATCGATATTGCCCTACCCCCTCCTCTGCCTCCGCTTCTCTGCATTCGCAGACACAGCAGTCTCTTGCAGGGTATAGGCATCGCCTTCGCCGAGGATCGCATCGACAAATTCCTCTGGCACGAATGGTCGCAGGTCTTCTACGCCCTCGCCGACGCCGATAAAGCGGATTGGAATTTTCAGCTCGCGGGCGATGGCCAACACGATGCCACCTTTGGCAGTGCCGTCTAGCTTGGTGATAATCACCCCGGTGAGCTTGGCTATATTATTAAACTCGCGCGCCTGAATCAGAGCGTTCTGCCCAGTGGCTCCATCCACCACCAACCAAACCTCGTGCGGCGCACTCGGCTGGTGCCGCTGGAGTGAATTTTTAATACCTTCCAACTCACTCATTAAATTCTGCTTATTATGCAGCCGCCCGGCGGTATCAATCATCAAGATATCGGCGTTGTCTTTCTGCGCCCGGGTGATTCCGTCAAACACCACAGTGGCAGGCTTAGCATTCTCGGCTCCGTGAACAACTGGTGCCCCGACTCTCTCGCCCCACATTATTAACTGCTCCACAGCGGCAGCTCTAAATGTATCAGCGGCGCACAAAATAATTCCCCGCCCCTCTTTTCGCCATTTTGAGGCAACCTTGCCCACAGTTGTGGTTTTGCCTACGCCATTAACACCAATAACTAGCACCACACTGGGGCCGTCTTGGCGCCGGCTTGGGGTTTCGCTATTTGGAGCAGTCAGCACCCCTAACATTTTTGATTTGAGCGCCTCTCTAAAAGCCTCAGCCGACACATCTCGCCCGGCTTTAACTTCTTCTCGTGTTGATTCCAGAAGCTCTGCTGTTGTGGCCACACCAACATCAGCTCCAATTAATATCGCTTCCATTTCAGCGATGGTCTCTTCATCAACTTTTTTTGATAGTGAGAATAATCCCTTTATCCGGCCCCACAATCCTTCACGGGATTTGGATAACGCTGAGATTAGGGGTTTGACTGGTTCGGCGGCAGCACTAACGGGTGGAGTTGTGTTCTCCACCTTAATGGCTTCGTCTTTGGGGGTCTCTTTAGTCTTTTTTAGAAATCCGAACATTATGGGTTACCTTCTGGTCGCTGGCACTACCAGCTGAAAGGTCAGCCCCAAAATCGTTGGAGTCTTCGTACCGAGCAGCATGCTCTGGGGCGACCGGCGCCTTAGCGAAGATAACATCCATTATTTTTCTGATCTGTGCAACATCGTGGGAGACTGATTTTATCTCACTTTCTAGCAACCCTGTCTGATTTGCTGTTTTATTCCTGTGTTCAGATAAAGCTAGCTCTATCTTGCCTAGTCTATCAAACACTTCGTGCAGGTCTGGCACTGCTGAATAAACGCTCTGGGTGCGGGCCAACATGAATAGGCACACCAATATGAGCAGTATTGCCACCATGCAGGCGTAATACTCTGGCGAAACGTTGAACTTATAATTCCCCAAGAAACCGAGATCGAACATCGCTGCTACTTTTGAGAAAGTATCCACAAAAACCTCCCATCAATTTTTATCCGGAGCCTTTAGGCTCTTGCTGAATCTACCGCGTGGCTATATGCCTCCTGCAGCGACACGGTGACTATCTTAGATGCCCCCGGTTGCTCCATGGTGACACCAACCAACTGGTCGGACACAGACATTGTCTGCTTATTATGTGTTATGAGGAAAAACTGGGTAGTTGTGCTCATTTCTTTTATTAATGACAGGAATCTCACTATGTTAGCCTCATCCAAGGGGGCGTCCACCTCGTCTAACACGCAGATAGGACTAGGTCTTTCAAGGAACATTCCCATGATAAGGGCGATGGCGCAGAGGGTCTTTTCTCCGCCTGACAGAAGCTCAATACTCTTGAGCTTTTTGCCTGGAGGACGAGCTGCAATTTCAACGCCTGACTCTAATGGATTGGCTGGGTCGGTTAGCTCAAGGTGAGCATTACCACCGCCGAATATCTTGGGTGCCAACTCAGAGAAGTTCTTGTTGACGGCGTTAAAGGTGTCGATAAATCTCTGTTGCGAGATCTCGATTAATCTCTCGACGGTCTTTGTGAGGGTCTTGTGGGCGGACTCTAGGTCAACCTTCTGCTTTTCTAGATCCTCAAGCCGTTTGGTCTCTTCATCGCAACGCTCAATTGAAGTTGGGTCTACATCCCCTTCCCTTAAGATGCGGCTCTTTAACTTCTGAACCTCATCGCGGTACTCAGCTTGAACTCCATCAGCCAATCGGCGCTCTTCAAGGTCGGCAGCTGTGAGCTTCACAACGGCATCCACAACCTCTAGCCCCAGGTGCTCTATGGCCATTTCTTTGGTGTGAGAGATATCTAGGTCTACCTTCTGCAGATCTAGGGAGCATCGGGACTCTGCACTTCTGGATTTATCTAGCTCAGAGCGGGCTTTGTTTAGCCTATCTGACACTGCCATGAGCATCTGCCTGCCTTCGCGGCGGGTGGCTTCAACGCCCTGGGACTTCTGAGTGAGCTCCTCAAGCTCTTTACGCTGGGCCTTCTCTTCTTCCGTCACTTCGTCTGAGATCTGAGCCTTCATGGTCTCTTGATCTTGCTTCAACTTCTCGATTCTTTGCAGGGTGTCTTGGGTTTGTTCTGCGGTACGCTCAAGATCTTTGCCGATCTGATCAAGTAATCTCTCTTCGGCGTGCAATCTGCCCCTGGCGCTACCAAGCTTTTGGCTTAACTCTTTAACTAAGCGAGCTCGCTCTTGGCTCTCTCTTAGAACCTGGGCGTGGTGCTGCTCACATTTAGAAACATCTGACTGGCGTTGCTCCTTGGTGGCGTTTAGCTCGGCTTGGCGCTCTTTGTAAGAGGCGACGGATACTTCAAGCTCAGCAATTCTGTTCTTGAGCTGAACTAGTCCGCCCTCGTGGCGCAGAGAATAGAATCCATACCGAGTGTAGATATCTCCAGCCAGAGTCACAACTACTGGCTCAACAGACAACTCCATCTCTTTAATCTTCTCAATGAATGCTTGAGCCGACTCGGCGTTATCGGCGCAATAAACTTCTGCTAGAATATTGGAGGTCGCCAGAGAATACTCAGGTTTGGCTTCAACAATATCAAGCGCTGACTTTACTCCATCAACCAGCTGCGACTTTAATGTGGCCACTCTGTAAGCTGGAGCGTTGCCGGCTTTAAATATTCCAAGCGCCTGACCCTTTTTATTGCTCTTCTCGTTCTTTAAAACTGCTGCAACAAAGCTCTTGCTGAGTCCGTCAACATCGTTGGAGACCAAAAAGGAGGTCTTCTCTGCCAATACTGCTTGAATAGCAGCAGCATATTGGTTTGGTACCTTAATACCGTCAACCAAAAGACCCATGGCTCTGTTTAGATACTCACGACCCTCTTCGCCTAAGGTCTCCTTCAACTTGGTGGCTGGGGATGCTGCCTTTAGCTGCTCATTCAGGGCGCCCAGGCGGCTCTCGTCTGCCACTAGTTTGTCTCGCATGGTTCGAATCTCAGCCTCGGTGCTGCGCAACGCTTCACGCGCTTGGTTGAGCCTCTCTGCGGCAACTTTAAGATCCTCATGGGATCCACTCTCTAGTCCTGAAATCTGGGTGCTGATGTCAGACTCAGATGAGGAGAACGATTTAATATTATCTTGGCAAGCGGTGCGCCTTTCTTGAAGGGTGGTTTCACGCTCCTTGAGCCTTCTTAACTCGGTGCCAGCTGCTTGCTCTAACACTACAAGCTCCTGCAACCGAGACTTCTTGGCCTGTAATTGACGCTCTCTATTGTTCAGATCTTCTCGAATGGTATCGATTCTGGAGCGTATGGCATCTGCCTCAACATCAATTCCCATTAGGCGAGTTCTAGCTTCACTTTCTTCAGTGTGCACCTGATTGAGGGCTTCTTCTAGGGAGCCTTGCTCCTCTTTAACTGAGGTAAGGAGATTCTTGAGACTCTCTTGCTCAGAATACAGCCGACCTATTTTGTCTCTAAAGAGGGCATCTTCCAACTCCATAACTCTGGACTTTAGGGACTCCCTACTCTTGGCTTTGGCGGCCTGACGCTTCAAGGAGGCGACGTTGCGCTCGACTTCTTTAACGATATCGGTCACACGAGAGATATTGAACTCGGTCTCTTTAAGTCTGCGATTGGTGGAGGCGATGCGATCTCTAAATCCAAGCACCCCGGCGGCCTCTTCTATGATAGCGCGCTTCTCTTCTGGCTTGGTGGTGATGATTCTTGAGATCTCACCCTGAGCCACGATGTTGTAAGTACGCGCGCCCATACCAACTGCTCTAAAGATATCTACGATATCTTTAAGACGGCATGGAACTCTATTTATAAAGTATTCTGACTCGCCGCTTCTGTAGAGTCTTCTTGTGATTTGAACCTCACTAGCGGAGCGTAACCAGGAGAATTTATCTACCAGGGAATTAGCTCTTTTAGAGGCGTTTTCTGCGGCATTTGAGCCACCTTCTACTTCAATTTTAGCGGCCAGACCCTCTGGTTGGCTGGTAGCCTCGGCGCTGGCTTCAGTATTTTCTAGAGCGCCTCCATCAATAACTTTGAGGTGTCCTACCTCTCTCTGATTATCACTGAGCGGCGCGGAGGCAGCTTGGTTTGAATCAGCCTTGATTATCTTAGCAGCGGACTCGTCCTCAAATTCTATCGACTCAATAACGTTGTCAGCTTCGAGTCCTGGGGAAATGACATCTTCAAAGAAATTTTTGTTTTCTGAAGCAACTGTGATCGACACTTCGGCCAATCCGAGAGGTCTTAGCTTTTCTGTACCGTTGAAGATGACATCCTCGGCGATGGCACCACGCAGGTTCCGCGCTCTGGTCTCACCCAATACCCAACGCAGGGCGTCCACAATGTTTGACTTGCCGCAACCGTTTGGTCCCACCACTCCAGTAATGCCCGAATTAAGAGGCAGAACTATGCGGTCCATAAATGATTTAAAGCCGAAAACTTCGAGACGGGTAACTCTCATGAATCACTACTACTTTTGGGGCGACCATCCGCCCATAAAGACAAGCCACTAGCCCTACCTGGCTAAAGCCTAGTCCGGCAGCTTTCCATAAAAACACTCTAAGTTCAAGTAACTTAAAATTAGGTGTCCGGACCCGGGCATTATACATGAAAGCCTGTTTAAAAATAAAACATTTTGGGATTTTTCTATTATTTCTCGACTTTGCCTAAGGTATAGAGATAAAAAGGATTTCTCATGAGTAACCCCTTCCCTATATTAACCGATGCCGATCTTAAAGGCGTTCAGAAGCCTGCTCAATACTTAGGCGGCGAGGTCGGCTCAGTTGTAAAGAAAGATTCCGAAGTCGATGTGCACTTCTGCTTGGCCTTCCCTGATCTATATGAGGTCGGGATGAGCCATGTGGGCTTACAGATCCTTTATCATGTGATCAACCAAGACCCCAAGGCCTGGGCAGAGCGAGCGTATGTCCCTTACCATGACATGGAGAAGATCCTGCGCGAGAAGAACATCCCGTTGGCTTCACTAGAGAGCCAACGCCCACTCAAGGATTTCGATCTCCTGGGTTTCAGTTTGCAGTTTGAGCTATCTGCGACGGGAATTCTAGCGATGCTGGAGCTCGCCAAAATCCCATTTTATGCCAAAGATAGAGATGAATCGTACCCGATCATTATTGGTGGAGGTCCGGTATCGTATCACCCTGAGCCGCTGGCAGACTTTTTTGATATTTTTCTGGTCGGAGATGGCGAAGAAGCAGTTCCTGAATTAATTGCTGCGATTCGCGAAACTAAGGCAGCTAAATTATCTAAAAAAGAAACGCTCGAACGACTGGCTAAGATAAGAGGCATTTATGTGCCGGCATTTTTTGAGCCCCAGTATGATCCGAACGGCAAATTCACCGGAATGAAGCCGCTCTATGATTGGTATCAACAAGTCGATAGAAGGATCATCCCAACTCTTGAGGGGGCACCCTTCCCGACTAATCCGATCGTGCCGAACATAAAAGCGGTGCACGATAGATTGGCGGTAGAGGTAATGCGGGGCTGTGTAAGAGGCTGCCGATTCTGCCAAGCAGGATATCTTTATCGTCCGCAGAGAGAGCGAAAACCTGAAGAGGTGCTGAACATTGTAGAGAAGGCCTTAGGAAATTCTGGCTTTGAGGAGCTCTCGCTTTTATCTCTCAGCACTGCTGATTATTGCTCTATTTTGCCTTTATTAAGTGCCATAAAAGAGCGCTACTGTGAGGATGATAATGTGGTGGTGTCATTCCCCTCTACTAGGGTGGATGCTCTAAAGCCTGAGCTCCTGGCAGAGGTACAAACTATTAGAAGGTCTGGATTCACCATCGCGCCAGAAGGTGGCACTCAAAGAATTCGTGATGTGATTAACAAAGGTGTCACCGATGAAGAGATCCTTGAAACCTGCGGCAACGTTTTCAGAATGGGTTGGGATCACGTCAAGATGTACTTCTTGTTGGGGCTGCCAACTGAAACTGATGAAGATATTTTGGGGATCATTGACATTGCCAAACGAGTTAAAGCGGTCGCAAATCGTCGTCAATCAGTGATTGTTAGCGTTTCAACACTGGTACCAAAGCCTCACACACCCTTTCAGTGGGCAGAGCAGATTACAGAAGGCGAAACCCTTAGACGACAGAAGATTCTTTACACCGAACTAAAGAAGATCGGGGTAACATTCAGGTATCATAAGGCTTATTCCACCTTCCTTGAGGGCGTTTTTGCTAGAGGCGATAGAAAGTTATCAGCCACCCTGGTCAGAGCATATGAATTAGGGTGTCGGCTAGATGGCTGGGTTGAAGAGATTAAACGAGAGGCTTGGGATCAGGCCTTTGCAGAGACAGGCATTGATCCTCTGCACTATCTGCATGCCCGCGCTGAGGAAGATGCCCTGCCCTGGGATCACATTAGCTCTGATATCTCAAAGAGATACTTCCTAAAGGAGTGGCATCGTGCCATTGAGGCAAGAGAAACTCCTGACTGCCTGACTGAGAGCTGCTCTGTGTGTGGAGCGTGTAATTATGACTCTGTAAGAAATGTGCTCTTTGATAGAGAGCGCACAGAGGGTCGATTAAATATAATTAATCCGCCCTGGCAAAAAACAATAAATGAAAGAAAAGCTGCCGCAGAAGCTCGCTCAGCAGAATCAAAGGGCGCTAAAATTGAGATAACTACTGAGCTTGAAGATCTACCAGATGAATCAGCAGATCCTGAATTTGGGTCGGGCTCTTTGGATTATATGCCAGTAACAGAATCAGGGGTTGATTATCCGTTCCAAAACCCGAATCGACCTGTTGCCGTGCATGAAAACATCGAGCATCAGCCAATCCGCGGCTCAAATACCGATGATAAATTTAAAGGTAATAATCCTCTAGGCAAACAAGAAAAGAAGATTGTCACCAAGGTGCGGGTGCAGTTCGCCAAGACTGGCAGATTCCAGTATGTGGGGCATCTTGAGCTATCCAGCCTTATATTCAGAAGCCTAAGAAGGCTTAGTATGCCGCTGGGATTCAGTCGCGGATTTGCCCCCAAACCAAGGATAGTGTTTGGTCCCCCACTCCAACTTGGAGTTGAGAGTGAATGTGAATTGGTAGATCTACTGATGACAGAGAAGATTAAGCCAGCACGGTTGGTGGAGCAAGCTAATAAAATCTTGCCCGAAGGTCTGCGATTCATCTCTGCCGAGGAGGTGGATCTTAAGGCTCGCTCCCTGCAGGAGTCTGTTGAGGAACAAACCTATGAGGTCCGATTCAATCCAGCCTCTGGGGAATCGAATCCTCTTGACCATATTAATGATTGGCAGAGTAAAGCCTTCCGCAAAAAGAACAAAGAAGGCAAGGAGCGGGAGTTTATCCTGGGCGATATGCTCTCTAGTCTTGAGGTTAAGGATGGCGTCCTAAAGTTTGGGCTAATAACTAAACAGAATCTGGCATCTCTTAAACCTTTAGAGGTGCTTGAGGCGCTAAGCCCAGAAGACCCGTTGGGATTTACAATTAAGAAGATAGCCCTAAAAACAGCCCCGAATTTGACTGTTTAAGCCTTTAAAGCGGCGCGGGTGTAATCAATCGCCGATAGGATTGAAAATACAATAGACACCGCTAAGCACATGATGCCTACTGCCTGAAAGTTTACCAGTATCGGTCCAACTCTCATCGGATAATGCATCAAGAGGGCGATGATGCCGATCATCTGAAGGGCGCTCTTCCATTTGCCGCCAGCTTGAGCCGCCATTACTCTGCCATCAGCAGCAGCTACGGCTCTTAGCCCTGTCACCCAGATCTCTCTAGCTAAGATAACCACCACCATCCAGGCTGGTGCCCAAGGCGTTGCATTAACATCAGAGCGAAGCCCCACTAACATTACCAGAGCTGACATCACTAAAATTTTATCTGCTAGAGGGTCCAGTAATTTGCCAGCATCAGTGACGGAGTTAAACTTTCTGGCGACCCAACCATCTAGGTAATCAGTAATAGAGGCGAAGATGAATATTCCTAGAGCCCATTTGACCATCAGCTGGGATGGCTCAATTAGTAGGAATACGAAAACAGGCACTAAGACTAATCTAGCAATTGTAAGGATATTGGGGACCATGCACTCTCTCCTACCCCTTGCCTACCCTAAATTGCTCCCTTAGTTCAACAACCTTCCTGACATACGATATAGTTTCTCTATAGGGCGGGATGCCATCATGCTTTTGAATTGAGTATTCCCCGGCATTATAAGCCGCAAGACTCAAGCCGATGTTACCATCGAATTTGTCTAAAAGTTGTTTAAGATATTTGGTGCCACCACGGATATTCTGAGCTGGATCGTAAGGATCCTTAACGGAGAGAAACTTTGCTGTCTCCGGCATCAACTGCATGAGTCCCATGGCACCTTTCTTTGAGGTGGCGGAGGGATTAAAAGAAGACTCAACTTGAACAACAGCTTTGACCAGGTGTGGATCTACCCCAAAACTTTTTGCGGTAGAAACAATTAGCTTCTCATAATATTCTTTGTTGACTGGCACAGCCGGGCCTCGTCTGGTTCCCTTAATGGTCGAGAAGGCCACGCCCTTATCAGATGGGGTGAATATTTTGTACTTGCCTGTTGAGGGCTTCCGACTGGTAAAAGTTACTGAACCGTCTGGTCGCTCAACTATATAAATGGACTGACCTGAAGCCTGAGCCTCTGGCGTAGGAATCAGAATCAAACCGCCTACCACGAACATGGTCGCGCCGATTAGTTGCTTGATTAGGCGTTTTTTTATCATTAATCGGCGACGTATCTACAAACTTTCTGGAATCGTGCCCGCAAACAGAGTACGATGGTAATAAGTTAATTTTACTTTAAGTGGATCCTTATGGAAAGGTACGACTTCCTTGTGATCGGGGGCGGCATAGCTGGACTATCCTATGCCCTGAAGGTAGCTGAGCTAGGAAGTGTCTGCATCCTATTCAAAAAGGGTCTGGCAGACTCCAGCACATCATGGGCCCAGGGCGGCATTGCCGGGGTTAATTCCCCAGATGATACATTTGAACTGCACGCAGCTGATACGGAGACCGCTGGAGCAGGTCTATGTGATCCCAAAATTGTTGATATTCTGGTGCGAGAAGCCCCTGAGCGGATAAAAGAGCTTATAGATGTTGGAGTCGCCTTTGATAAGAGCTCAGAAGGCAGCACAGCATTTGATCTTCACCAAGAGGGCGGTCATTCTAAGAGAAGGATCTTCCACGCCGCCGATGCAACAGGATTTGAAATTCAACAGAAGCTGCTAGCCGCTGCAAAGAGTCACAGAAATATTCAGTTTATAGATCGGTGTTCTGGAATCGATCTAATTACGACCCACAAAATCGGGGTAGAAAAGTCTGCCCCCAATAGAGTGCTCGGCTGTTATGCCCTAAATAAATTTGGTCAAATTGAGCCATTCATAGCTCACACCACCATGGTGGCAACCGGTGGTGCTGGTAAGATTTATCTCTATACTTCTAATCCAGACATCGCGACTGGAGATGGAATTGCGATGTGCTTTAGAGCAGGAGTTCCTGTCGCTAATATGGAGTTCTTCCAATTTCATCCGACCTGCCTGTATCATCCGGCTGCTAAATCATTCCTTATTACTGAAGCTATGCGGGGCGAAGGTGCAAAGCTCCGCCGCATTAAAGGCGAAGAATTCATGGGCAAGTATCATGAGCTAAGAGAGCTAGCACCCCGCGATATAGTAGCAAGAGCAATAGATCACGAGATGAAGCTGCACGGGGAGGAACATGTGCTTCTAGATATCTCTCATTTAGCTGCTGATAAGATTAGAAACCACTTCCCCACAATTTATGAGCGCTGCCTAAAATTTGGATTTGATATCACCACGGGGCCTATCCCAGTTGTGCCGGCAGCTCACTACTGCTGTGGTGGCGTGGTGGTAGACGAAATGGGTCGCACTAATATAAAAAATCTTTATGTCACTGGCGAAGCTGCCTGCACTGGGGTGCATGGAGCAAATCGCCTCGCCTCCAATTCTCTACTAGAGGCGATAGTGTTCGCGCATCGAGCCGCTGAGATTCATAAAGCTGAAGGCAAGAATGAGAAGATTAGCTTTGAAGTTCCCTCTTGGGATCCAGGCAAAGCCATCCCGAGCGATGAAGAGGTCGTGGTATCTCAGAACTGGGATGAGATCCGCAGAGCTATGTGGAACTATGTTGGAATTGTTAGGAGTAATAAGAGACTAGCCAGGGCGTTGACACGAATCACTACTGTCCAGAGAGAGATAAATGAATATTACTGGAGGTATCTGGTCACATCAGACATGCTGGAGCTAAGAAATATCGCGCTGGTGTCTGAGTTGGTTATTCGTAGCGCTATCGCGAGAAAAGAGAGCCGTGGGCTTCACTATAACCTAGATTATCCTGAGAAAGATGAGAGATTCCTGCGGCCGACAGTGATTGATGCCGAACAGTATCAGATACTGTCCGGCAGTTAGGTTAAGACTAGAATCTGAATCTCAATCCCACATTCATGGTGGTGCCAGTTGTGTCGAATGACTCATCTAGCCCAGCTTTGGAATCAAACTCTGCCGCGCGGAAGATGGCCTCGCCGGTAAGAGCAAAGCCCTCGCCTAGTGGCACCTCTAAACCGCCACCGATATAGTAGCCGTAATCATCATCCAATCCGATCTCTGAGGTATCAACGAAGTTATAACTGATACCACCTATGATGTAAGGGTTAACCGACTCTTCCTGAGTGATGTAAAATGCAAGTCCGAGATCCAGCGGGATGATGTCAACATCACCAAATAGAGCGACCTCCTCTTCTTTAAACTGGTAAGCACGAACCTCTAAGTGGATTCGCTCAATAAAGAAGGGCATACCAATCTTACCACCTACTCCCCAAGTGGCATCGGCATCTTCTGTATCCCAATAACTGGCGTTAACACCGATATCGATAGCCTGAGCAGTAGCTGCTCCAAAGCCAAATAAACCCAAAGTTAAAGCTAAAATTATTTTCTTCATGGCTTGCTCCCTTATATGCCCCGATAATTTCACTCCCCTTTTAAGCTGACAAGACCCGTTTATGCTTGGATTTCTCCCCCTTTAATTTAAATACTCCTTTCTATACAATCGCCCTCTATGGAAACACTTCAATACTTACTAGACCTAATTCTGCATCTGGATAAACACCTGGATGTAATAATCAATGATTTCGGCATATGGACCTACGCTATTCTGTTCCTGATAGTGTTCTGTGAGACCGGTCTGGTGGTAACCCCAATTCTACCCGGGGATTCTCTTCTATTCGCAGCGGGAGCCCTGGCTGGCAGAGGCGGATTGAATGTGCACCTTTTGGCCTTAGGCTTAATAGTGGCCGCCATCTTGGGGGATGCAGTTAACTACATGGTTGGCCACTACATCGGACCCAAAGTTTTTGAGAAGCGGGACTCCAAAATTTTTAGACCAGAATATTTAGAAAAGACTCAAAAGTTCTATGAGAAGTATGGTGGCAAGACCATCATCATCGCTCGATTTGTTCCCATAGTCCGAACCTTTGCCCCATTCTTGGCAGGTGTCGGCAAGATGAACTACTTTAAGTTTGCTTTGTATAATGTTACCGGCGCTCTACTTTGGGTACTATCTCTGACTTATGCTGGATACATTTTTGGTGAAGTTCCGTTCGTAAAGAATAACTTCGGCTTGGTAATAATCGCGATAATCATAATCTCGATACTGCCAGCAGTGTTTGAGATTGTGCGCGCCAAGCGTGCCGAGGCTCGCTCTTAGAGCGACCTCTGGCGATAAACAGCTACTGAGAACAGAGCCCCAATAACAGTTAAAAATACTCCGATATAGGAGCTCATGCTTTGCCATGCAGTGAATTCACCCCTAATCGTATCTGATGATGCCTCAATATAAATTCTCTCTTCTGATCCACGATAGGCCGTGCCGCCTTTGATATTCCAATAAGGAAAGTAAGTGTAATTCACTCGATATAGTCTGCCGGGGGTGGCATTTTTGATCTCAAAGGCTTGGCCGTTTTCTGCCCAGGTAAAGTCAGGGGTGTCTATTATACCCTCCATGGGGAATTGCTTATAAGGCAACCCAGATTTAACAATAAAATTATTTAGAAAAGTCTCAACCTCTCTATAGCGATCAAACTCTATGTTCTTGGGGTAATGAACCTCGTAATTATTTAGAAGGTAAGGACGAGGTTTGTAATCCATCTTGATGAGCTCGATCCCCTCACCTACAGGACTTTGGTAGCCAGCACCATTAACTAACAACACCCGCACATTCTTGGGCAGAATAGATTCATCGGTAAGATCTAAGAGATGATACTTTAAAAATAAGGGCTGCCGAGCATAGAAGTAATACTGCAAAAGATAAAACGGTAGAGTTCCACTTTTATTTATGTATCCAACTACCACCTTTTGCACTGATTCGACCGGCATGACTCCGGCAGAAAGGAGCTCAAACACACGATAACGCCCTATCTTTGTTGGTGCGGCACCGACTGCTCTTCTTAATCTCTTACAGAACTGCTTCTCTGCACAAACCACATGAGTAATTCCAAACTCCTGCAACTGGGTAATCTTGACCTTGTCATCAAGGGCGGCATGATCGGTAAACAGCAACGGCGAATTATATGTTTTTGCGTCTAATAACTTAGCAGTCCCAGCCACCATTCTATACCCCATACCTTCTTGGGCATGAGAATTAACTACGGCTTCAAATCCAGTCTCTTTATACAAACGAGAGGAAACATAGTGAACTGACAGGAAGGGATGCTTATCATAGTTAGACAGGTACTCAATATAAACCCTGCCCTTGGTTGGCAGAGATTTAAAATAACTCAAGAGCTGACGCTCTTCACTAAGATAACTCTCTCCCTTTAAGGAGCTCACCTTATCTCGCTCATAGTGAGGCAAGTTCATATTGATGATAACTGAAATCACAGCAAGAGTGCTGACGAGTGTCCTGATGGTCTCTTCACGCCGACTTCCGGCCCCAAGGACTAGCGGCACGGCACAAAATAAAATAGTAAAAATCAAAAATTCATATGTTAAAAAACGATAATAATGCAGACCAACCGGCAAAGACGCTGCTATGAAATCACTGCTAAATATTAAAGCTCCCAAGACAGCGACGAGAAAATAAGTAAACGCGATAGAGCCTCTTCGAACCCGAGGATGCGCCAGGATTATTAAAACTAGAATCGGACTAAGGATATGGATGAGATCCAGAAGTTGAAAGTTCCCTCCCAGCCAACTGCCAAAACTCTTGAATAATCCAAACCAAGGATATCTAAACAGTATCTCTAAAAAATCCCCTTTCGGATGAATAACGTCGTACATGGTGTATGTGCCCATCAGAGCCAACATGGGCCAAAACCAAAAGCCTGCCAGACAGAAGCCTACCATGTGAGATGCGAATAGTTGCCTTCGTCTTTCAGCTGATAAAATAAAAATCATTACAAATACAAATGAGCAGAATACAAAAGTGAGGGTGTGCGTGAGTGGAAGGAACGCATAAACAATCGCTAGCCCCAAAAAGTTTCGGCGAGAAGGCTCAATCCACAATCGAGCAAGAAACCCTAGATGCAATAAAAACAAATGCCATCCAAAAGCCTGGGCGAATAATCCAATATTCATAGGTGCAGCTGCACCGATTCCATGCCACTGCTTATCATGGTTCAAAAACCAGAATGAAAATGCACAACACAAGATAGCCAAGGTAAGCTCCTCCATCTTTTCGGAGCTGCTACCGGCTAGTAGATCTCTAACCAGGGGCTTGGCCGCAAAGTAAAGAGAGAAAGGCAGCAAAGCCATGGAGAAAACCAAGATAACATGGGTTGATAAAACGACTGGATCGGCACTTAGAATAGATAAAGGATAAGAAAGCACTGCTGCCAGCATGGCTGGAATAAAGCCGTAAAACCTAAAGGCGACAAATCCGGTAAAGGTAGTGTGATCATAAAAAACTATCCGCCCCTCTAGCAGATGCTCCGCTAACTGCCGAGCTAAAAGGAGATGTGATGGCAGATCGACTGAGGGCAGATTCTCTGATGTAAAATAAATTCGGAACCAGAAGCACAGAACGCCCGCAAATATAATAAGTATAAACCTTGAATTAAGAAGATTACTCAGCATCTTATTATTCCTTTCAGATCCGCCACCGTGCGATAAAATAAGTTCTACCTAATCGGCTAAGGTTAACTCCCTAATCTTCGTATGTATTTAATTACTCTCAAACCTAACTTATTGATAGACCAGCAAACAGCATCTTAATAGGGCTAAGTTTAGTTTGCTCAAGCACACGGTCTGCATTAGAATGCGGCTTAGAGACGTTAACTCTTAAGAAGAGATGGTATGGAAATAAAAAAGTATTTGGTACCTGTAGTTCTGTCTACATAATGGTTATGGCGGGGGTTGCAGAACAGGCAGAGGCCCAAAATCCCCGAAAAAAGATAGCAGCGAAAGCAAAGAAACTAGCGACTGCTCAAAGACAGTTCATCAATAGGCTCAAAAAATTTGAAGGCGAGCTCACTGATGCTCAGAAGGCCAAGCTACAAGATCTGTATGCTGAACTTGGGTTAGCCGATACTGATGGCGATGGTGTGTTGGACGTCGAGGAAGATGCCGACGGTCTAGATAAGTGCGACCCAGACTCAGATGACGATGGAACTGAGGATGGCGAAGAGGAAGATGAGGATGAAGAGGAAGATGACAGCTCATCGTCATCATCCTCCAGTGGTGAAGATGACTAATCTCTCTTTATTAGCAAGCGGGGGCGACCCTGCTTGCTAATCTCACAAAGCTCCCCCCCTCCCGCCTTAGATCCTGTGGAAAACTAGTCTAAAAGAAAAGATCCCTCAATACATTTTACCTTAGACCTACCCTTGGATTTACTTCCTTAATCAACATAATTATTGTCGGCGAATAATAATGTTTGTCCCACGAGGAGACTTCGGTATGTTTAATAAAATATTGGCTGTTTCCATCTGTACCATCATCGCTAACTCAGCGATGGCGCAGGATGCAACCACACAAAATACAAATGCTTGGATTAAGGGAATTTCTGCAGGTCTATCCCTTACCGATGGTAACAGTAATGCCAGCAACCTAAATCTGAATGCCAAAGCTAGCCACGATGCCCACGGCGAGATTTGGAGATTTGAGGCCGACTATAACTATGGCGACAACAAAGAAACCCCGGATTCCGACCGTGTTGAAACAAGGAATGACTTTAAAATTTTGGGTGACTACCGACACATCTTTGATGAAGTTTATTTTGGTGGCTTCGGTGCCGAATTAAAACATGATGAGATTGCAGATATCGACTATCGTCTCTCTTTAAGCCCAAGCTTGGGTATGTTCCTCATCAGAGAAGATAAGATGAAGTTCAGCGTCGAAGCTGGTCCCTCCTACATCTTTGAGGAAGTTGGTGGAATAACAGATGACTACCTAGCACCCCGTATGGCTGACCGACTCGAGTGGCAGATAAGTGATACTGCCAAGCTTTATCAAACAGCTGAAGTCCTATTTGATGTTACAAACTCTGATAATTACTTAATCAACGCTGAGCTTGGCATTGAAACCACAGTGACCGAGACAATTAGCTTGGTGCTAACGTTAAAAGATTCTTACGACAACACTCCTGCCGAGGGTAAAGAGAATAATGACGTCTCTTTGGTCTCTGGTCTGAAGTGGACTCTATAAAGATATGGGGTCGGTCAATTCTGATCGACCCCAAGGACTCCCCTCTCTTTACCTTCTAATTCCTAATCTTCCTAAGCTCAGATAAATACTCTGTTCGCCACCTTCCGCAACGCCCAATCCTAAATATAGCGGCAACACTGGAGTATCTACACCTAAGAATATTGAACCAGCATTAATATCCTCATCCGGAATTCCAGCTGTATCATTCTGGGTTTTTGCGTACTCAACAGATCCACCTGCAAAGAAACTTAGTCCCAAGAAAGGTGATTTAATCTCTGAAAATTGTCTGTAGTAGACTAATCGGGCTATTCCATAATCAGCAGCAATCAAACTGCTAGGTGCATACCCCGAAACATCTAACCAGCCACCCAAAACAAAAGATCGTTCAACTGGAAGTGGCGAAAATGAAACTCCAAAATCCCCGACAAAAGCCAGAGTATTTCGACCAAAGGTGTAGGGCAGATTTAAGCGCCCCCGCAGTTGCTCGTAATCAGCCGACGCGCCTAGATCCTCTAGCGAGGCTAGATATCCAAGATTGAAATTAATTCCGCTCTTAGGGAAGTCTGGAGCATCAAGAGAATCATGGTCAAACACCACGGTGGCATCGGCACTATCAAAGCTAAACTCTGGCAGAGCATCATCCCCTATGTCTTTAGATATTTCACCGAATCCTCTGGAAAATCCGAATCGGAACTCAGAGCTCATACCGAAACTCTTGCCGAAGTTTAATCCCGTCTGCCCGACCAACCTGTGATAAGCAGCTATCTTATCATCCCCTTCTCTCAGCACTACATCTGTTCTGCCAATAGAGACATTCGGTGCGACAAAGTAGTCTGAATCAGGGCTGATTGGTTGATAATACTCAGAGAACAATCGAGGTGAGCGCCCAATTTCTCCCTCAAAATCTAGGTATGAACCCCAATTATTAAGATCTGTCTTTCTAAAAGCCAGAGCTAAACGGATCGAATCATCCCCCTTAAAATTATCTTCAATTGAGGCACCGAATCTGAAATATTCATTAAGCCATTTTTTGTGTTTGGCGGAGATAACTACGCCCTTGTCGCCACCTACATCCTCAAGCTGATAGCTGACAGAGGTAAATTTACCTGTATTATATAGTTTTTTTACCTTTGTCTCGATAGACGCCCTATCAAATTTGGTATCCTTGTGAATATCGAGCTCTCTAAGAAGAGTAGAGTCTGGAATATTAGAGTCGTTCTCAAGTTTGACGTAGGCAATCTTGGCATTGGTATCTTCTTTAGCCGAAGACTTCACTCGGGCGATTTGGAATTCTTGGTACTCGGATGACTTTAATGATAGCGAGCGCAAACGACTAACCAAGCTTTGAGCCGCCTCTTCACCTTTAGCCATAATATCAGAGCCACGAGCAAAATCCGTGGAGCTAAACCCTTTAAGATCGGGCTCAATAAGAATATCTCCTTCCCTCATTAAAGATCTTTGGATGGCGGAATTTTGAGCTAGTAATAAAGATACAATTTGCCCCGTAACTGCCAACGATGACTTCTCTAAATCGGCTCTCTTTTTGTAATCAGCATAAAGCTCAACAACAATTAAGACATCACAGCCCCGCTTTAATGCTTCATCAACGGGCAGATTATTTACAATTCCCCCGTCCACTAGAAGCTTTCCTTCGTATTCGACCGGAGAAAAGAAAGCCGGCACTGACATGCTGGCCCTTACAATCGTGGCTAAATCCCCCTTGTCTGGAACAACTGCCTTACCAGTCTCAATGTCAGCGGTAACTGCCCTGAACGGTATCGGAAGTTGATCAAAGTTGGTGGGATTAGGTGTCTGCTCATACAATTTCTGCAACAGAGGCAACACATTTTGGCCTTGCACCACACCACTCGGCAGAGCAAGTTGCGAATCCTTAAAACCTACCTTCACATCCCCTAAAATCTCACGGTTCCGACCAGCCTTATATCTAAGAGGAATCCCCTCACGTGGAACAGACTCATCAAAAAGCTCATCCCAGTCAGTTTCTGAAAGTAGCTTCTCCATTTCATCAAGAGGCACACCGGCTGAATATGATGCACCTACGATTGCGCCCATACTCGTTCCCGTCACAAAGTGCACTGGGATTCTTTCTCTCTCTAAAACTTTAAGAACACCCACGTGCGCAAATCCGAGTGCCCCACCACCTGCTAATACCAGACCTATCTTCGGTTCTTTTTGATTGTCTTGCGCAAAGACATTCGCTGCAGCACACAGCAGTAAAATAAACGAAACACTCACCAGTCTTAACGATTCTAAAGTGCGAAGCATAAAAGTCCCCGTGAAATTTGGCAGACTTTCAGTACGCCTTTGTTAGGTTACGGTCAAACAAGGATCCCCTGCTCAATATTAGCTCAGAAGAGATAACGCGAGCCCTGGTTGCTGGTTAGCTTGGGCCAGAACTGCAGTCCCAGATTGTTGCAGGATGTTGGTGCGGGTTAGGGATGCAGCTTCTTCTGCCACATCGGCATCCCTGATGGCACTCTCTGCAGCTAAGAAGTTCTCTCTTGAAACCATCAGATTATTAATAACCACATTTAAGCGGGATTCCGTAGAACCCAGAATACCCCTAACCGTAGCAATCGAGCCGATCACATTTTTGACATGGTCTAAAGCGTTCTGTGCCGCAGATTGGGCATAGGCAGTGGTTGTATCATTCAGAGAGAAATTTAAAGTGCCTATATTGTTGAGGATAGGCTGAGTGCCTGTGATGTTTATAACCGAATTGTCATCGACACCCTTAAAACCTATCTGAATACCGATGGCATTGTTGTTGACCATCAAAGCAGTATCCTGAGTCTCTAAAAATTTCGATCCGTTAAACTCGGTAGCAGCTCTAATCCGAACTATCTCTGATCCCAGTGCTTTAAATTCGGCATCTAGGGTGGACCTCTGCTGGTTTGTGACACTACCATTAGCAGCCTGGGTCGCTAATTCAGTCATACGGGTCAAGACATTAGAAATCTCATTCGAAGAGGTATTAAAAATTCCGATGGCAGATATTCCATCATTAGCATTTCTTAAAGCTACACCTGCTATTCGTGAGTCAGCATTCAATTTTTCTGCCATAGCAAGACCGGCGGCGTCATCCGATGCTCGATTAATTCTCTTACCAGAGCTTAGTCTTTCGAAAGTTTTAGATTGGCTCTGAGTAGCCCTACTCAGATTAATCTGACCAGCGATAGAAGATATATTAGTGCCTATGGATATTCCCATACGCATTCCTCCTTGAATCCAACAACAACAACGAATCCCTTCGGCGAGGCGGTATAACAACTACTTTATACCTAGTACCCCGCAGGGAGATGAATCTTATAGGTCTTGACCGATCCAACCCGGCCCGACACTGTCAAAAATTTGTCACTCCCGTTAAAGTGAGAAACGTCAACTCTTAGAAAATTCTTAAGCAGATTTTTTATTATTTTAGAATTAATTTAAAACCCAGGGAGGGGTGCCAAACCCAATAAAAAAGGGTCTTAGGTTACAAGCCTCTCGCCCCAAGAGACTCAATCACCTAAGACCCGTACAAGCAGCTAGCGAGGTAAAAGCCGGTTCCGTTCACGGTCGGTTCCGGTTTTACTTTTCGATCTCGTCTTGCGAGGAACGATTCGAAATCTGTTCGTTGTGGGATACACCTATCCCTACACCCTCCAACAGTTGACCTACCAGAAAGGGTTCAACCATCGGGCACAACAACCGGCTGGGCTTTCGCCCAACCGGTTATCTTACAACTTTTTAGCTTAGTAAGCTTAGAGCCAATGCCGGCTGTTGGTTAGCCTGAGCAAGCACTGAAGCACCAGCCTGTTGGAGAATTCCAAGTCTGGTTAGTTCAGCAGCTTCTTGAGCTATGTCGGCATCGCGGATTCGACCTTCAGCGGCGAGGAAGTTCTCGCGAGCAACTAGAAGGTTCGAGATAGCCACGTTCAGACGTGACTCAGTGGAACCGAGAGAACCTCTTGTGGTTGTCAAAGAACCGATAGCGTTCTTAACAGCATCAAGAGCATTCTGAGCAGCGGACTGAGCATAAGCGTCAGTAGTATCGTTAATCGAATAGGTCATTGCACCATTCAAGTTACCGATAGAAAGGCTGGCTAGAGTTCCTTGGATACCGGACACCGATATCACAGAGTTCTCGTCAACACCTTTTACGCCTACAGCAAATGTAGTTGCAGCACCGTTAGACAACAGCTTAACGCCGTTGAACTCAGTGGTGATAGCAATACGTTGAATTTCTGAGCCTAATGCATAGAACTCGGCAGATAGAGCGGAACGCTGAGTCGTAGAAATCACGCCGTTAGCGGATTGAGACGCAAGTTCAGCAAGACGAGCAAGAGCATTACCAATTTCACTCAATGCTGAGTCGGCAATCGCTATAACAGAGATACCGTCGTTAGCATTTCTACGAGCTACGTTAGCAATACGAGCATCAGCTCGTAGTTTATCTGCAATCGCCAAACCGGCAGAGTCATCACTAGCGCGAGTGATACGCTGACCGGAACTTAACCTCTCATATACCTTGCCCAATGAGGCGGTAGTACGAGCTAGCTTGTTCTGAGCATTGATCGAAGAGATGTTCGTACCAATGTTTACTGACATAAATATTCCTCCTTGAATACTGATTTAACTTCGAATCCAATCCTTTGAATTCGAGTTACACTGACCCTAAACCGGGAGAATTCCCAACCTGGAGTCGATACAACTTTTATTTTTTAGTATGGCGAGCGAGAACCGCTGCCCTGCACACACCTATCAGCTAAAGAGGGTAACGACATGCAATTATTTTCTCTTGAGTGAAAAATTAAAGATTTTTTAAGCAATAAAATCAATATTTTAGTGGCTATTTTTGAAAGGATTCAAAAAACTTTAGAAAACAAGGCTAAATTTTGGGAGTATTTTTTACGTTTCGCGAACAAATTTGGGGCTAAAAAACAAAAAACGGCCGGGATCTCTGTCCCGACCGTTTAAATTAAGGACTATTATCCTAAAAGAGATAGAGCCAATGCTGGCTGTTGATTAGCCTGAGCAAGCACTGAAGCACCAGCCTGTTGGAGAATTCCAAGTCTAGTTAGTTCAGCAGCCTCAGAGGCAATATCAGCATCACGAATTCGACCCTCAGCAGCTAGGAAGTTCTCTCTAGCTACCATTAGGTTAGAAATCGCAACATTCAATCTCGACTCAGTAGAACCCAAAGTACCTCTTTGTTGAGTCAAAGAGCCAATAGCATTCTTAACGGCATCCAGAGCATTCTGAGCAGCCGACTGAGCATAGGCATTGCTTGTATCGTTAATCGAGTAAGTCATAGCTCCATTAACGTTACCTAGTGATAGACTAGCCAGAGTACCCTGCACACCGGAGAGAATGATTACAGAGTTGTTGTCAACTCCTTTCGTTCCCACCTGGAATGTTATTGCAGCACCGTTCGAAATCAACTTAACATCGTTGAACTCTGTAGTTATCGCGATACGTTGAATTTCAGAGCCTAGAGCGGTAAACTCCGCAGATAGAGCAGATCTCTGAGTAGTCGTAATAGTACCGTTAGCAGCCTGAGCAGCAAGTTCTGCCAATCTAGCTAAGGCATTTCCGATCTCACTTAACGCAGAGTCTGCAATACCGATCACTGAAATACCATCGTTTGCATTTCGTTGTGATACGCTAGCTACCCTTGCATCTGCCCTTAACCTTTCGGCTACGGCAAGACCAGCAGCATCATCACTAGCACGATTAATTCTCTGACCAGAACTCAACTTCTCATACACAGAGCCAAGAGCTCTAGTAGTACGGGATAATGTATTCTGAGCATTTATCGAAGATATATTCGATCCAATAGTAACGGCCATAAATTCCTCCTTGAATCCACAACAATACGGCGAATTCTTTCCTTTGAATTCACCTTTCGCCCCTTGATTGAGAGAATTCCCACCCAAAGAGCACCTAAATCGGAGCACATCCAGCGTCAATCGCTTGACACACACCCATCAGCTAAAAGAGGTAACGACGAGGGCTTAAAATTTCTTGAGTCGAAAAATTGACACTAAATAAACATAGATAAATCAGGTAATTAGACCTATTTTTAGTGGGTTATATTTTTAAGGTTAGTGAAGAAGGAACAAATTTTTGACACTTTTGTGTCAAAAATCTGGAAAAAGAAAGTCCCGAGAAGCTTTCGGTGAAATTTGGGGCTCATCACCTAATCACTTGTCGGGACGTTTGGGTAGTTGCGAGGTAAGTAACCCGGTTTTCCCGAGCACTGTTTCTCTAGTAACTAGAGAAACCCGGCTTAATTCCTCGCGACAACTCCGCACTACCACCCTACTGAGGGTCAGTCTTTTGCCGTCCTCTTCAAGAGGGTGGCAGTGCGAACACTTTTAGCCGGAAACTACTAGCTTAACAACTGCAGTGCTAACGCTGGTTGCTGATTAGCCTGAGCAAGTACTGAAGCACCAGCCTGTTGGAGAATTCCAAGTCTGGTTAATTCAGCGGCTTCCTGGGCAACATCAACATCTCGGATGCGGCTCTCTGCGGCTGCGAAGTTCTCTCTAGCAACCTGTAGGTTGTTAATAGAGGCTTGCAGACGAGATTCCACGGCACCCAAAGTACCTCTGCTAGTGGTCAAAGAAGCGATAGCTCCATACACAGCATCAAGAGCAAGTCTGGCTGCTGATTGACCGAAGAGGTTCGTGGTGTCATTAATCGAGAATGATAGAGCCGAACTTCCTGCCTCAGCCAAACCAAGAGATTGCAGAGTGCCTTGCACGCCTTGGAATAGAATCTGGCTGGTTGAAGTCGAGTCAAACCCGAGCTGGAACGAGATCGCTGCACCACCTGAGAGGAGTTTTACTCCGTTAAACTCAGTAGTATGGGCGATACGCTCAATTTCGGAACTCAGGGAATCAAACTCTGCTTGAAGAGCAGAACGTTGAGTCGAAGAGAACACACCGTTCGAAGATTGTTGAGCTAACTCAGCAAGACGCTGAAGCACTCCTCCAATCTCACCAAGAGCGGAATCCACGATAGCTACCGTAGATATACCGTCATTAGCGTTTCTCATCGCAACGGTTGCCACTTTCTGGTCAGCTCGCAGAATTTCTGCAATAGCTAATCCAGCAGCGTCATCCCTAGCTCTGTTGATTCTCTGACCAGAAGACAATCTTTCATAAGACTGACTTAGTCTGAGGGTGGACCTATCTAAACTCCGTTGGGCGTTTAGAGAGGCAACGTTTGAACCAATCGTAATTGGCATAGCTTATTCCTCCGTGAAGCGCAGAACTTCGCCTACCACACATCCCTGTGTAGCACCTCGCAAGCGGCATGAAGGAAGCATGCCGAGCAAAATTCTTTGCAAGAATAAATATTAAGTTTTTGTTTGATCTAATGGTTAAAGATGATACCGCTACCCCGCCTCTAGACCGCTCGTACAACTACCGCAACAACATTCCTCGCAAAGTTACTGAACGGCTTAGGTTGAAAATTTCTTTAACAAAAAATTTGATATTTCTTAAAAAACTTTTTTAGCTAGTACATTCAATGACTTAGTTGATGAATAAAGACTGTCAGGGTGCGTCCAAAAACTCGTTAATGACCTTAAAGGCGGTTTATTCTACACTCTGCCCACGAGATTTTTAATATAGGAACTTTATGAATAAGAAAATTAAATCAATAGTCCTAGGCTCCTGTTTAGTAGTTGCAGCCGGATGTTCTTCAAACGGAGACAGCGGTCTAAGCACTACAGAAAAAAGCGCTCTCGGAGCAGGTGCTCTAGGTGCTGGATTGGGTGCAATAATAGGCCATGAGACTGGCAATACAGGTGCAGGTATCGCCGTTGGTACAGCCGCAGGTCTTTTAGGTGGCGGTCTTGTTGGTGGTCAGATGGAGCGCCAAGAGAGAAGTACGCAGAGTCAAGAAGAGCGTCTACGTCGTCAAGAAGAAGAGATTGCAAGACAACGTCGCGAGCTTGAAGAGCTTCGTCGTCAAGGCAACTCCGATAGCTACAACTCAAATAGAGGCGGCTCTAACTCTGGTGGATATCAGAACTATGATAACCGCAACTCTGGTTCAAATAACCAGTACTATTAATAGCGCTTGAAATATTCAAAGAAAAAGGCCGCATTTGCGGCCTTTTTTATGCCTTTTGTCCTGGCAGATACTAAGGGCGCTTTAACAATACTGCTGCTGCCATTCCACCAGCGGCACAGACAGAGATTACTCCTGTTTTCTTATTGAGGCGCTTTAATGAATTGGCCAGAGAGGTTATTAATCTGCCTCCCGTAGCAGCAAATGGATGCCCGATCGCCACCGATCCACCATTAATATTTATTTTCTGACGCGGAATATCTCCAAGTGCGGAAATGTCAGTCACTCCTGCTGGAGCCCATCCATCCTGCCAGGCTCTAAGGTTTGCTAAAACCTGAGCCGCAAAAGCTTCGTGAATCTCGAACAGATCAACATCTGCCACCTTGAGTCCATGCTTCATGAGCAATCTAGGAAGAGCCAGCGCTGGAGCCATCAATAAGCCATCATTTGGAGAAAGCGCTGAGAACTCAACCCCCTCAATAAAAGCCAGGATCTCCCTACCCTGCTTTTCGGCTTCGGCCTGACTCATTAGACACACAGCTGATGCCCCATCAGTTAGAGGGCTTGAATTGCCAGCCGTTAAGGTTCCGTTCGGTCCTTTATCGAAAACAGGCCGTAGAGAGGAGAGCTTCTCAATCGTAGTGCCGCCCCTAATTATGTTATCCAGGGCTACACCGTTACAAAGCTGCGACTCGCCCCCCATAATGCCCTCTTTTTGGGCATTGGCGGCCTTCTGGTGGCTTTCTAGAGCCCATAGGTCCTGGGCCTCCCGGGGAATCTTAAGAGCTTGCGCTGTTATCTCCATGTGCTCACCCATGGTTTTACCAGTGGAAGGCTCTTTGGGACTTGGAGCGCGGGGCACAAATTGCCTAGGCCTAATCCTGGACATTAAAGCCAGACGCTGTCCCATGGAACGAGCTCTAGATAATCGGATAAAGGTTCTCTCTAGCCCCGGGTGAACTGTGAGTGCTGGCAGCGACATACTCTCTACCCCGCCACCTATTCCAGCCTTGATCCGTCCTGACTTAATGCCGTCTGCTAAAAAGTTCAGAGCTACTAAGCCTGAGATACAGTTGTTCGAGATAAAATGGGCTGGAATCTTTTTAGGAAGATCTGTTCTTAGCACTATCTCTCTGGCTAAATTGGGGTGACGAGGATCCAATAAAACCGAGCTAAAAATCAGCTCGTCTATTGAACCAGCATCAAGATTATATCTGTTAATCAGGGAAATCACTGAATGTTTGGCGAGATCTAGTGCTGTTAGCTCCGCAAAATCAGTCCCCGCCTTAACAAATGGAGTCCTAACTCCACCCACAATAGCCACTCTATTCATATCGCACCCTCCTTAGCGCGCCCCAATTAAACCACTCCACACAGATCCTGAGTAGAGAGTAATCGGAGTGTTTTGAAATAGAGTTAAATGTTTTAGTTACAACGATTACGGCCCTACGCCGCAAACATATTCAATTGCCTCTCTTCTAGATGAACCGGAGCTGACATGATGAGTTTCTCAGGCGCGAGTGCCTCAATGGCTTTGGTCAGCGGGTCTGAACTATCTCTTCTCAGCCAATGGAACTTTCTATCCCGCGCTAAGGCTTTTGAGAGCATTCGATATTTGACGTCAGTCTGACTTTGAGCAGAAAGCTCCATAATATTCTGGATATGGATTTTATCGGCAGCACCCACCAACATCTGTGCGAATCCGCCTGCATCCTTCTTCCAATCACCATAAGGCAGCACGGGCGCTACTTGGAGAGTAACTTCTATGCCAAAACTACGTAGTGCCCGGGCTGCTTTAAGACGTTCTTCGGTACGCGGTAGGCCTGGTGTATACCGTCGAACAACTTCCTCATCAGGCGTCTCAATCCCAATGGTGACAGCAGCACTTCGACCTAGTTGCGTCAGAATCGGCATCGCCAGCACTATCAAAGGGGAACGTGTTTGCACGGTTAGCAATCCTGGCGTGAATTTTTTAAACAAAGAGAGGAACTTCATCGTTCCATCAAATTTAGAATCGAATGGATAAAATGGATCGGTGGTTGAGCCTAGAACTATATGGGTCTGACGGAGGATGCCTTTATCTGCCAGGGCCTTTAACTCCGCCTCCAACTGAGGCAGGGCCATCCTTTCATCGAGGTTAAATCTCTGTCTAAATCGAACTAGATCTTCTTCATCGGTCAACGCTAAAGCCAACTCCTCTCGCCAAGCAGTAGGATCTTTAACCCGAGTGCGCCCAAAAACAATTCCACCTGCGAAAGAGTCCACGGTATAAACGAACTGGGCTTTGCCTTGGCCCTTTCTTGTTACTTTTTTTTGTCTTACTGCCGTCTTCTCTTCCATGATGCTCTCCCCTATTCCTATTTAAGTTTAAGTGCCCTACCTCCTGCTTTAACAATCTTAAAGTTAGGATGCCGGGGAACAAAAAGAGGTTCAAATAACTTAAAGTAAGATTAAGGGGACCCTGGCCCTACTCGAATTGAATATAAGTGAGGTTGGTTATTGACTTTTAGAAGGTAAACACCTTAAATTTCATTTATTATTGGTTAATGGAGCTTTTATGGCCGGCAATTTAAAAGATATCAACGACTCTAGCTTTGAATCTGAAGTTTTAAAAAGTGCTACCCCTGTTCTTGTCGATTTTTGGGCTCCATGGTGTGGACCGTGTAAGAGCATAGCTCCTGTTCTAGACGAGCTTGCAACTGAATTCGCAGGTAAATTGAGAATTGTTAAAGTAAACGTTGATGAGAATCCTCAAACCCCTACCAAGTATGGAGTAAGAGGCATTCCTAACCTAATCATCTTCAAAGGTGGTCAGGTGGTCGAGCAGATAGTAGGAGCAGTCCCGAAGGATCAGCTCTCTGTGGCTATCAATAAAATTCTCTAAGAGAACCTTCCCTTTTACTAATACCCTTTAAAAGGCCTCGTAGCCTGTAGTTATCTCTTTCTTTAAGGGGAGCCCTATCTCGGTGGGGCCTCCCTTTAAGAGAACCAGAAACTCCTCCTCGTTCTTTTCAGAGAGCCACTGGTCGTGGGTAGGGATTCTCAGAGCCTCTGAGATTCTATCCAACGGGGGCTTAAGATTGGCATCAAATAGCACCAACTCATCATACACCCAGTTGGAAATGGCGATTGAAAAGGCCAGATGCAATAAAAACCTTAACATACGTCCTCCTAATCTACTGATACCTGTTAGATGATCGGAAATTTTCTTAGGATTCTAAAGGCCAAAATCCCTCATGTTTCAGACTCTCTAGGGGAATGAAAATTCTGCCGATAAACTAGATAAGGCGTTCTGAAACATTATTTGGGCTACTTATGATTAAAGCCTTACCGAAGGTTGCTCTCTTGATAGAGCCCGACGAAAGTCACAGGGTCAGATTCTCTACGGCTTTGACCCAGTGCAACCGTTTTACAAGAGTATCCTCGGCCCAGAGCGTCTCAGATGCAAAAGCTCTGATCGAGGGAGAGGTCACCTACACTCACATATTTCTTTCAAGCAAATTAACAGACAAGGATTTAACCGAATTTATAGGCTCTGCGAAATCAATTGGAGTGCCTCCTAAGTTTGCTCTGGTGGCAATGCTCGACACTGATCTGAAGAGGAAGGTTATTGAAAAGGGCTGCGTGATTAATGCTGATGCCATAATTTTTGGACCCCATACAAATGAAGCTGTGAATGCAGTGGTAGAATCACTGGAGCAGTCAGATAAGCCGCTCGGACCTCTTTCCCCTATTACCCTGCTGATCTCAGAAATAATTAGAGAGCTTGACTCGATGAGTGGTGGCCTGAATGTGGCAGAAAAGACTGACGTTGGCTTTAAAATATTTGGTCAGCGGTTGTCAGTTCTGAAGCAGCTCTCAGAAGGAGATCTTGAGAATTACTTAGCAATGGCACTTGATATATTTATTAACTCCTCTTCTCCCCAAAAGACCCCGGCGCGGGGTCGCAAGCGCTCTTATACTGGAGCTAGCCAACGGGTTCGGCAGATGATTGACGAATACAATAGTCGCGGCTAGAGGTATACACTACCTCTAGGAGAATAATATGAATAAAAAAGTTGAATGGTGGCGCATCGAGTGCTCGGCCCCAGACGCAGAAGAATTCGCTTCTTTTGCTATGATCGAGGGAGCTCAAGGAATTGAAATAATTTCTCCGACCAATTTTTATGTTTATGCAGATAAAAATCCGACAGTGCTGATCGGTATTCTTACCGGGTACGGCATCACTGCCCATGAACCTATTAAGATTCCACCGGTAAATTACGTTCAAAAATGCGAGGATATTTGGCAGCCAATTACAGTGGGTGAAATTAAACTAAAACCTATCTTAGATTCTGATGGCCCATCCCCTTCCTCAGAGCCAGGTACTATCTGGATTATCCCTGGAAATGGTTTTGGCACTGGTCATCATGAAAGTACCCGATTGGCCATCGGTCTAATGCTAGAGGCTCCGGTACTAAAAGCTGCCCCAAAAAAAATTCTAGATTTAGGCACAGGCAACGGAATTCTAGGGCTAGCTGCTGCACTCAAATTTGATTGCGTGGTTGATGCGATAGATACAGATCCATTGGCAATTGATAACGCTGAACAAAATTGTAAATTAAATTCAGTAATCGGTTCTAAATTGCGTCTAATTACTGGGGATATTTCGCTCGCAACTGGCAACTATGATCTAATATTTGCCAATATCTATGCCTCTACATTGATCCAATTAGAATCGGAGATTAAGAGAAATCTTAAACCTGGTGGGCAAGCCATCCTGGCGGGCATCATGGCGCACGAAGGAGCTGATATCGAGAGTTCCTTCAAAAAAGGTTGGTCGGTATTGAAGAAAAGCTCAGAAGGAACCTGGTGTAGCTTCCTTCTGCAGAAGATCTAAATGCTTAAAACTTAAGGCATCAGAACGATCTTACCGAACTGTTCGCCACGCTCTAGGTATTGAAGCATAGCTACTCCGCTCTTTAGTGGTTCTACCCTATCAATTACCGGCTTGAGCCCACGGCTCCACATAAACTGCATGGCGTCGATAAAATCCTGCCTGCCGCCCATGGTGGACCCGATGATAGAGACCTGCTTGGTAAAGACCAATCTATTGTCGTAATTCACGGAATGACCGCTGGTATTACCGACTGTTACAATTCGACCACCTCTGGTTACAGCACGAAGGCTATTGGTCATGGTGGCAGCGCCAACATTGTCTACTACTACATCAACGCCTAATCCTTTAGTGAGCTTTAAGACCTCCAGAGACCAATCTGGGTTCTTTTTGTAATCAATAACAAAGTCTGCTCCCAGAGCCTCAGCCTTCTGCTTCTTTTCAGAGCTAGAGGTCAGGGCATAAACAGTTGCACCTGCAGCTTTTGCAAACATGATGCTTAGAGAATTTACACCTCCGCCAGCACCAACTATCAGAACTGATTCTCTTACTTTTAGATTAGCTCTGCCAAATAACATTCTCCATGCGGTGATCCCCACAAGAATTGGGGCAGCACCCTCAGCATAATCAATTTCATCAGGCATCCTAAAGCAGTTTGCTACTGGCACAGTCACATACTCAGCCATGCCACCTCGACGCTGCTCCCCTAGGATCTTGTAACCGGGGCTAACACTATCTTCCCCTCGACGTGTCCATTGATCGTCAGATGTAACTATCCCTGGGTTGATTATTACTCGAGAGCCCTGAACCAATCCGCTGTTGGGCGCATTGACCTTAACAATATCTCCAGCGACGTCGCTGCCAGAGATGTGCGGCATCTGAAGCTTTAGCCCCTTCCAGCCATGACGAACCCAGATGTCTAGGTGATTAAGAGCCACGGCCTTTACTCTGACCAGTGCCTCACCGGGAGCTGGCTCAGGATCTGGAAGATCCGCATACTTTAAAACTTCAGGGCCACCATGTTCTTCAAAAAATATAGCTTTCATAATGCTCTCTAGTTAAAAATTCTTTTAAGAATTCCCGTAAAAATATCAGGAATTTTCCTTATTCAGAAGTATATTAATTTTCTTTATTTTAGCGGTGTATTTTTCGATTTGCTCATTTATATCGGTCTCAGGACGGCTGTTTTTGAGTATTTGGGCTACCTCGTTGATATCTTTAAGACCATGGTCCGACTGGAATTCGAGCCCCAATCGTCGAGACAAAAGATCGTCCAAGGTCTCGGCCTGCTCTAACCTTAAGGCTAATTCGATCTCTCCTCTAAGGCAGGTATTACCAATACTTTTAAACCAAGACGTATCACCATCTTTGGAGATGAATGAATTTACCTTCACCCCTAGTCTTCTAATTGCCCTTTCCACCAAAGCATCAGGAGCGCCTGCTTCCTTGGCTAATCGTCGGAATTCCTGCGTCTCACCCTGAATATCCCCTGCTCCTGGTAGTGGTCGGTCTTTAATCGCAACCGGCTTTTGAGAGAATTCAGCCAATCTAGAGATAATTCTCAAACCCTCATAGGCAGTTCTAAAAGCAGTAGTAAACTTACCTCCAACTAAACTAAGAACGCCTCCTTCAAAAAACCACTTATGCTTCCGTGATAGCTTTCCAGTGGAAGACGAATCTCCTGAACTTGCTGTGGCTAAGGTTCGCACACCAGCAAAGGCGTAACTCAAGGAATCTTTATTAAAGCCCGCTGAGGGAAGATCTCGGCTAACATTACCTAAAATTTCCTCAACCTCACCTATCGAAGGATCGGTATCTACCGGTGCTGAGCTTACTTCTCGCTCAGTGGTACCAACTAGAGTGCCAGCTTGATGCGGCCACACAAAGTAATATCTACCGTGCTCATTGAGAGGCAAAATTACTGACGGCAGAGTCCATTCTTTATTGAAAATAAGATGGGTGCCGCGGCTCAATCTAAAGGTAGAGCGCAATTGTTTGAGCACTCTGCTTTGTCCTATTGAGTCCACCCAAGGCCCCGCACAGTTTACAACGGCCCCTACCTCTAGGTCCCCGAATGAAAGTCCTGCTAAATTATCTCTCCACCTGATATTCAAAGAGCCTGCTGAATTAGGTGAAATGGTCTCAATATCAATATGATTTAAACAGATAGCCCCTTCTTGTCTTGCGGCTGTGATGGTGTCCACTACCAAGCGAGTGTCGTCCATCAATCCATCAGAATACAGATATCCACCCTCGTATTCAGAGCGTTTGGCACCAAAAGGATCGAAATAAGTAGATTTAGAATCGACCCAGATTGAGCGGCGCGTACGATCCCGCAGGAATAACTCATATAATTTTAAACCAATCCCTACTTTAAACTTAAACCAGAGATCCCCTTTTTTTATAGGTAGGAGAAACTGAGTTGGCTTGCAGAGATGATTGGCAGCTTTAAAGAGATCCTCGCGAGCTCTGACCCCTTCAAAGACCTGACCGAAATCGAAGTGTTCAAGATAACGCAATCCACCATGAAGCATCTTTGAGGAACGACTCGAAGTGCCTTGGGCATAATCGTGCTTTTCAAGGAGCACCGTGCGGTAACCATTGAGAGCAGCAACTTGGGCAAATGCCGCACCATGAATACCACCGCCTACTACCAATAGATCAATGGCGGTCTCGCCTAATGCTTTTATTGATTCCCTTCTTGAAGGGAAGCTCTCGACACTTTCTCGTAACATTTAAGAAAAGGGCTCCGACTAATTCTGTCCAGAGTTAATGGTAACTTTACTAATGCCGTTTTGGCTACCAGTAATTCGCCATGTTCCTGATGTTACATCTCTAAAAATTACCTTTTTACCCTGCCCCTCGCCTACTATTTCGGCCTGCAGTTTATCCATACTTTGAAGAGATAGCTTCATATCAGGCTCGCTCGTCTGGATCTCAACTGAAGCTGTTTGATTAATCTGCTTAACAGCTCTGACTAATCCATTGCTATCTAAAACTTTTATAGTATCGGTCTCGGCATTACAGACTGAGCCAAAAAATAAGAATGAGAATAAAAATATCGCTATTAAAATATTCCGCATAATTTTATCTCCCCACATCTCTTCTTACATGCATTCCGCGAAATTGGATCATATCAACCCCTCGATACGCTCTTTGTCTAGCTGCCTCTATTGAATCACCAGTTGCAGTCACACTTAAGACTCTGCCCCCTGATGTTACCAATTTCCCTGCAGCGCTAACCTCTGTGCCGCCGTGAAACACCACTACATCTGGTATATTCTCAAGCAGGTTTAGTCCTGAAATCTCATCTCCCTTCCTTACATTACTGGGATAACCAAAAGCACTTGCGACTACGCAAACCGCATAATTTTTGGACCATGTTGCCTCTGGTAAAGGCTTCTCAAGATCAGGATCGCTCATCTCCCAGATGAACTTTGCAAAATCACTATCGAATCTTCGCATGATCGATTGGCATTCTGGATCCCCCATCCGAGCATTAAATTCCAATACCGATACCTTACCTTGGGGCGAAATCATCAGACCGGCATAGAGAAATCCAGTGAATGGAATGCCGCGCTTAGTTAACTCTGCCAGTGTTGGTTCAATTACATTTTTTAATACCCAGCCTTCCTGCTCCTTGGTCAGATTAAAGGTTGGCGACAAAGAGCCCATACCGCCAGTATTCGGTCCTTTTTGCCCATCAAGGAGCCTTTTGTAATCGTGGGACGTTGCTAAGGGTACTGCTTTTAATCCTCTCGCTGCCACAATGAAGGAAGCCTCCACCCCTGGCAGGTATTCCTCCACAACTACTTTATCTGCCCTCAATTCATCAAAGATGAAATCTATGGCTGGCTGAATCTGTGATTCCTCAGTGCAGACACACACCCCTTTGCCTGCGGCTAAACCATCTGCCTTTAGAACTATCGGGGCTTTTACTGCTGCACAATGAGCGATTGTATCTGCTTTTGTGGTTAGAGTGCGATAATGCGCGGTGGGAACTCCTGCCGCCACCATAATCTCTTTAGCAAAATCTTTAGACCCTTCAATCGCTGCTGCGGCTCTTGTTGGACCAAATATCCTCAACCCCTCCGTGCGGAATCGATCTACCACGCCTGCTGCTAAAGGAGCCTCTGGACCAACAAGAGTTAGATCTATCCCCTCTTTTTTGGCCAATTCGAATAGCGATTCAACATCATCAACTTTGACCGGAAAATTCCGTCCCTCTAGTGCTGTGCCCGGATTCCCTGGGGCAATAATGACGGAACTTACTGACTGGCATCTTCTTAAACGCCACGCGAAAGCATGTTCCCGAGAGCCTGAGCCGATGACTAATACCTTCATAAAACTCCTAGTGACGGAAATGCCGTTCATCCATGAATACCAGAGCGATGCCGAGATTATCAGCCGCAGCTATTACTTCTGCATCTCTTGTCGCCCCTGCTGGAGCAACCACTGCAGTAATACCAGCCGCTACTATCTTCTCTAATGAGTCGGGGAAAGGAAAGAAAGCATCAGATGCGGCCACCGCTCCTTTAAGGGAATTGCCATGAAGTTGCGCTCTAGATATCGCTAGTTCTGCTGAATCCACACGGCTCATCTGACCAGCTCCCACTCCCAAAATCATCTCAGGATTAGCTAACACTATCGCATTAGATTTAACATGAGCACAAACAGTCCATGCAAAATCAAGCGCCAATAGTTCAGATTCAGATGGTTTCTTTTTAGACACTACTTTGCCTAATCTTGGCGAGGTTATCTTGGCATCAACTTCTTGAATTAGAATTCCATCCTGAATAACTCGAATCTCACAGTCTGCCCTAGCAGCCGATAGGTTGGCCTCCATGATCCGCAGATTCTTTCGCTTGTTGAGAACATCAAGCGCCCCCGAACTATATCTGGGCGCTATTACTATCTCAACGAATCCCTCAGTCAGCTCCGAAGCAACATCTTCTGTGACTTCTGAATTAAAACTTATGACACCACCAAAATGACTTCTCGGGTCTCCCTTTTTTGCCAGCTGGAGAGCTTGAAGGAGATTATCTGCCCTGCCTACTCCACACGGATTGAGATGCTTAAAGATACAAGCAGTTGGTCGGCCGCTTAGATCCCGGGCCAGTTTGAGAGCCGCATCAAAATCTAAGAGATTGTTATAAGATAACTCTTTGCCATGTAATTGCTGCCAACTTTTTTTCTCTACAGCCGCGGTATCTCTGTAAAGATGCGCCCTCTGATGAGGATTTTCGCCGTATCTAAGCTCTTGGCTTCTAACCAAAACTACTCCTGAGACCGGATTAAATGGGGAGACAAAGCAATTCCTGCCCTCTGATTCGGCTACTTCGGAATAATATTTAGCTACCTGTAAATCGTAATTTGCCAGCGTCATGAAAACCTTCGCAGCGAGTTTTCTTCGTAAAGTAAGAGGAACTTCTCCAACTTTAAGAGCACTTAATACTATACCGTAATCAGCGCTATCTATAATCGGCAACACATACTCATGATTTTTTGAAGCCGCACGGAGCATGGCAGGCCCACCAATGTCTATAAAATTAACCATGCCTGCAGGATCCTTCCCTTCAGGACCAGATACCTTCTGAGTAAACGGATAGAGATTAACAACTACTAAATCAATCGGCAGGATGCCGTGCTGCTCCATCTCAGATAGATGGGATTTATCTGTTCTCTTTCCAAGAATTCCGCCGTGGATTTTTGGATGCAAGGTCTTGACCCGTCCATCAAGAATTTCGGGACTACCGGTGTAATCCTCTACCATTAAAACGGGGACACCATTCTCTTTGAGTAGACTAGCCGTGCCTGATGAAGAGAGGATTTTGAATCCGAGGTCAGTTAGTCCTCGGGCAAATTCAACCACTCCAGTTTTGTCGGTTACTGAAATTAGTGCGGCTCGCTGCATAATAATCCCCCGAAAGAACGGTTACGAGGGCGGTTCTATCATACGGGACTGTAAATTAATAGCGCAGAATTACTGGGATTTCGTTATTCTCTCTAGTTCAGAGAGCTCTGTTTGAGCGAGATCTAAACGCCTTCTGATGTCATCTTTGTATCCGGCCAAAGCCTTTGAGTCTCCTGCTAGGACTTTCTTTATAAATTCTGATTCAGACTTTTGATCCGCAAGCTTTTTTTCAACCTTCTCAAGCTCGGCGCTTAACTTTGCTAACTCACTCTCACTTGAAGCCTTGCCTTTTGCGACAGCCGTTTTAATTGCTTCAGCCAATTCAAGACGACGCTGTTCTCTAGCTTTTCCTAACTGAGAAACCTGCTGAGCCAACTCTTGATCGTTCGGATTAAATCTCCAAACCTCAACCTCTCTTAGATACGCCCAGGTGGCCTTTTCAAATAACTCTTTCCGCTCTTTAACTACTACAGAAGAAAACGCCACCTCTGAAGCCATATCAACTGGATCAGAGGAATTTAACTTTTTTTGCCTCTCTAACCAGCTTGCTAGATTCTTTGAGGCATCGGCTAGTTGTTTGGTCAAACGAGTAGCTGCAGATTCAGTTGTAACGACCTGGGCACTGATTTTTGCCTGATCATTGGATAATTTTTGTCTATTAAAGCTTTCAAGAGAATTGAGGTAAGAGCTCAAAGTTACCACTGTATCTTCCAGGGTCCGCCGTCTTTCAATAATTCCCTCCATCTGGCTTCGGGTGATGCCAGACGATCCGTCCAAAGCCCCATAATTCGAGGTTTCCCCATCCTGGTCTGATATTCTCTCATGCACAAAAAAAGCTGTTTGGAGCTCCGGCTTATCAAAGGAATAATCAGCAAAAGGAATTTGAGCTAATTGAGTGGCTAAAGGATTTGCTAAAGGAGTTTTAACTAATTCTTTATTTTCTCCCCTAAGATACCCTGCCACCTCTGACAAGCTAAAACCGATTATCAATCCCACAAATATATAACCAACCCATCGCAAGGTCGGAAATAATTTATTCTCATTTTGTTTAGTAACAGCAACTGGAGCTACCTTACCAAACGGGCCTGAAGTCGCAGACACACTAACCTCAGCATCGTCCATCTCTCTGCCAGATCCTCTTGATCGATAAGGATCACTTGTTACTCTGATATCATAAGCATCGGATGAAGGAAGTTTTTTTGAAACTCGTCTTGGATATGTGATCTCTTTAAAATCACTAGCTTTCGCTGGAAAGTTGTCTGCAATAGCTATTACTATGACTGTGATGTTATCTGGTCCACCACGTTCATTTGCCAAAGCTATTAATTTTTGGACAGCTTCATCAATATTATTATCTTTGATAATTCTTAAAATCTCATCGCTTTTTACTACATTATAAAGCCCATCTGAGCATAAAACATAATGGTCGCCGGCCGCTGGTCCATCTTCGCAATAAAAAGACTCCACAGCCACATCTGCACATGGTCCAAGTGAGCGCGTTAACATGTGAGAGACCGGATGATTTGCTGCTTGGTCTTCTGTGATGGCCCCATTTTTTAATAGGTCATTCACCAAGGTATGATCCTCGGTAAGCTGAACTAGTTTTTCTCCCCTAATTCTATAAGCTCGAGAGTCACCAACGTTCGATATAATCAGCTTAGTTTCAATAAAAGCTAACCCAACAAATGTGGTACCCATTCCCTGAAATGATTCGTCTTCTGCGCCTTTCTTGAAGATCTCTGAGTTGGCGATTCCCACTACTGAGGCGATATCTTCTGGAGCGATTGATTGAGCTGATTGAAATTGATTTTCCAGAGTTTTGATGGCCAGGCCTGATGCAATAGCACCACCCTTAACACCACCCATGCCATCAGCAACCATGAACAATTTGTATTTATCTGTCTTAATTACGCCGAATGAGTCCTGGTTCTCATCACGTGACCGGCCGACATCAGTGCCCACACTATACGAGATAGTATCGAGGGCTGAGCTTTGAGTTGAGTCGACAACTGATCCCATAAGTCCTTAAAATAATAGCTGACTAATAAGATTAATATACCAACTCAAAGGGGTCAGGTTTCTGATCCAGTTTGTTTTGCCAGGTTTTATTTAATAAATCTGAGGAACGGCGGCCCCTTAATATAAGGCTCGCGTTTTAGCTGATCAACTAACGTTTGTGAATACCGCTTCTCCTCCTCTGGACCAACCAAAACTCGGTAGTACTCATCGCCCCGCACATTAGTTGACTCAATCACTGCTCTAAATCCAGAGGCCTTGAGCTTATTGGCCAGGTTGACTGCATCTTCTCTGCGACTTGGTGCTGCCACCTGAGCATACCATCCGCTAGACATACTTCCAGCTGGCTTGGTCACTGCTGGAACAGTCTTCGCTGCGACCACGGTCTCTTGAGGCTTTACTGGTGGTGGTACTAATTTCTTCTCTTCTTTTTTAATTTCTGGTTTTTTAGGGGCTACCTTTGCTACCTCTTTTTTGGGCTCTTCTGTAATTACTTTTTTAGTCTCTGTTTTAGTTTCTGGCTCAGGCTTGGCAACAGTAGCAACCACTGGCTTCTCTGGCTTTCTCTCTGATTCAACTTTAATTTCGCCAGTCGATTCTGATTTGAGCGAACCTAACGTCTTGGGTTCTTCTTTCCTGACTGAATCAACCTCTGCGACTTTTTTTGGCTCTAATTCTTTCTTGGCAGGAGGCTCAGTTAAAATTCTGATTACTTCAGAGCCCTCCTCTGCTGGAGGCCCATCAATTACCGTTGGCTCCTCCTCTTCTCTCTTGGGTCTGGTAACAGTTTTAGTTTCAATCGGTGTCAGGTCTACCTGCTTAGGCTTGGATTCCTCATCTCCCTTTGGAGCCACTGCTACCTTGCCAGCACTTAATTTGGCGTAGACCTCAGAGGCCACTTCCTCTAGGTCTTCCTCTCTGTACTGTTCAGGCACTGGCAACTTAGCCACACTTGCTAGATTGATCGATTGGGCCGTTTCAAAACCAGCCTTCTGACCAGATACCAAACCAAGGTAGAACGCGCACAACATACTGCCCGTGACTATACCCAACAAGACAACCGCCTGTAGGAGGCCTAATCTAATTGACCAGTTCTGTTGAGTTCTCTTTTGTGGCTCTGTCATACTTCAGAAAATCTAGATATAGCCCCCGCATTATGAGCGGTAATGACCTACTCTTCAAGCCCCAGTATTTAGTTGTTCCAGGGCTTGCCGGACTAGCTGTATAACGCTGATGGCCTTTGGATCTGCTTGTCCCTTGGTGAGATCCTGTCTAAATTTAGGATCGTTCACCACTCGATTTACCCCATCCAATATCTCTCTTAATACCTCGAGAAATCCCCATATTTGTCCCCTTTGGGCTCCATAGCTTAGGAAATCGAGCATAAAAGTGGCACGTAGCACTAACCGACGGTAATGCTCGTCCTCAAACAGCTCTGCGGCTAGTGGGCAGGCCCCCTTGGAGATGAGATTATTAATTCTCTCCAGGGTCGCTCCACAGTACCACCGAATATTGGCTCTCTGGTTAGTTCCCAGAATATTGCCGTCAATATCAGAGCCTCTCATCGGCTCACTTAAAAGAAAGAAGGCATCGAGCGGATAAGTCTGTATCCTTGCGGTGGTTGATTTACATTCTCTTTCGTCTCCCCAATCCTCAAGCCAGGCTGCTGAGCCAAACTGGGTAATCAGCTCTGTGCCACTCTGTAACGATTTGTACTCTGTCTGACTCCAAACCTCTTCGGCTGCCCAGAGAAAAGTAAGATCTGTTCTTTGCGCCGACACAATTAGAGCTAACTCTTTGGCGGCAATCTTTTTAGCCACCACACCCTGCTCCGTTAACTTAGTGACTGCGGACCAAAAATCGGCGCTATTTTTGATAGGATCTGGCATCGGCTTACCCGAACCATCAAGCACCAAGAGAGAGCTCTCTTTTGAAGAGACTTTTATTAAAAGAGCCTGAAGCCCCAGCATGGCGGCTCTTCTAAACATTCCCCAGCGGCTCTCTCTTGAGGATCGATTCTGTAGAATAAGTCGGATGGAATTTGGTGGATATCCTGCAAACGGGGTTAAGGAATTTGGATTTATACGGCCCTTGGTAGCCCCCTCGGTACACCCCAATCGTACATTTAGAAATCCCTCGTATACTAAAAATTCGATACCCTCTTCCTTCAAGGCCTCTGCAAGCTCCGCTCCGATCTCTATAGCCGGTCTTCTAAGAGCTGCTGCCACCCTAATTGGATAATCCGTACCGAGATCTCCCAAATTCAGATCCAGGAGTGGGATAAATGGTGCTTGAAGATCGGTTACGCCCCATCGATCTCTAGCGACTAGCTCCAACTTGCGACTCAAATTCTCAAGTCGACCAAATTTATTGAATGGATGAATCTTCACAGCTTAATCCCCATGGCTGAAAGCGCCTCCCGTGCTCTGTCTACTCCCCGCTTGCCAAAGCCCCAATCAAGAAAGAGCTTGTTTCGCGCCTCTGAAGATAAACCAGGCGTCATTAAAAGCATAAAAACAGGCAACTCCATTCGTTCGTACGGCAAATTATGGCTTGGGGCAAGCTTTTTGGCTTGGGCTAACTTTGCCACCACATCGGCTAACTGAGGTGGCACTCCAAAGCCTATCTTCTCAAACACTTTAAATTTAACCAGGAGTTCCAGTGCTACTAATGAATTATTTTCTGCCAAGATCCAGCGGAGCTCATTACCGATTCGATAATAAGAGATAGTATTCAAAGCCCCACTCGCCAATTCCCGCTCAGCAGTAAGCTGCGTAGTCGGTTCTAAAACGCCAGCCACTCTGGCGGCGTATCTTACCGCCCTGAATATACGAGTTGGATCATCTCTGAAGCTCTCTGGATGCAAGATTCTGATGACTTTGGCATCGAGGTCAGCTAATCCTCCAAACTTGTCTTGGATAATCGAGCGAATATTGTCACCTTGTTGTGTTGCACTGATTAGATCAGCTAAGGCACAGGTCAGAGTATTAATGGTAAAATCTCGGCGAATTAAATCTCTATCCAGAGTCGATGGCTTCACAATAGGTAAGGATCCTGGGATCGGATATGACTCCTCTCTAGCGGCAGCAATATCGACCTCAGCAACATCACCATTAAACCCCAGCAATTTGGCCGTCAAAAAATTTGGATGCTCTTCGATCTCCAAAGACATCTCGCTAGCTAACTGCTTTGCAAAGCTAATACCGTCTCCCTCTACAACCAGATCAAAATCACTAGATGGCTGACCCAAAAGAGTATCTCTCAGAACTCCACCCACCAAAAATACCTTAAGACCACGAGCTTGGCCCGCCAGATCGATTTTCTCTAATACATTTAGCTGATTTGGGGTGAATAGATTTTTCAAGTTCAAATATTTTATTTAATTTTACCTGTCTTCTGAAGAAACGCCTTTATTCCCTCATTTAATCCCTCTGCTAGATTTTGCCTTACGCCAGTCTGGGAGAGAAGCTTTTCTTCTTTCGGGTTATTTATAAACATCATTTCAACAAGTGCGCCTGGAACATGCGTGCCGACCAAGACATAAAAAGGGGCCTTTTTTACCCCGTTACTTCTAACCAAACCCCAACGTTCCTCAAGGTGTGATTTAAGAGAGGACTGTAAAATATTTGCTAGGATTATTGAGCCCTCCATCTTTGAACTCTGAATTAGATCACTCAAAATAAAGTTAATGTCCGATACTCCACCAGTCTGCTCAAAAAACTGATTCTCCCGCTCAGCCAAAGCCAGGCTTGATTGATCATCGGTATTATCAAGGTAATATGTCTCTAGCCCTGTGAAGGTTCTGACCGGAGCTGAATTTACGTGTAAACTTATAAATAGATTGGCGTCAAAGTCATTCGCTAAGTTGGTTCTCTCAACTAGTGGGACAAATATATCACTCCTTCTGGTCAGCCTAATCTGATAGAGATCCTCTTCCTTGGCTATATTCTCAAGGCGGATGGCAACGTCCAAAACTATGTCCTTCTCATTAAGTCCGCCCTGCCCTTTGGCACCTAGATCCTCACCACCGTGACCCGGATCCACAATTATAAGCGGCATCGATTTATCCACCGACTTTCTTCTTTTAGAGCTACTTCCCCCACGCCTAAGAACCTTTAATTTAGCTTCAGCAACATCCACCATATCCCCATCAGGATATGCTTCCGCTACCTCCAAATATCTTTTTTTCGCTTCCGTCTTGTCTCTTGCTGCCCAAAGATCCCCCACCCTAATGAGGGCATCGTCTGCAAATGAATCACCCGGGAAATCCCTCGGAATACTTTCAAAAATGCTCATCGCTTTTTGATAATCAGCTTCAGCCTTGTGATTTCTCCAGAGCTCTTCGTAAACAATCGCTGCATTAAATAAAGCCTGCCCTACATTCGGTGACTTTGAATTCTTTTTTACATAACTCTCAAAGTTGCCGGCTAAAATGCGCCACTGCTCCTGCTTTATGGTCTGAACATCAGTATTTCTTAGAGATAGATACCTAGCTTGGAGATTCTCAAACGGATCGACTCCGTATGCTAGCACAGAAGTAATTAGAGTTAGTAAAAATAATAATAAATACCGCATTTAATTCTTTTCCGTGCCACTACCTTCTTTAACTGATGCTAGCAAATTTAACGCTGCCAATGGCGTAAGTGAGTTCAGATCGGCTCCTAATATCTTCTCTGCAAGTCCCTTGCACCGACGATAGTCAGATGGCTCCACGACTTTCTCAATAGTTCGCACCAATTCTCTCGGTCCTGAATCAAACATACTTAGCTGAGATCTTGCTCCACCCTTAGTGCTAGATTTTGCACCATTTTGCGAGGCTTCACCTGTCTGCATAATCTCTCTAGCCCTCTCTGTTAATTCCTGCGGCAAACCGGCTAATTTGGCAACCTCTAGACCGTAAGATTTATTGGCTGGCCCCTCGCAGATGGAATGCGTAAAGACAATCTGTCCTTCGATCTCTTTTGAGCCTACCGACAGGTTAAAAAGACTTGGCAATGCACCCTCTAGCTCTGTGAGCTCATGAAAGTGCGTAGCAAAGAGTGTTCTGGCTCCAATCCGCTGAACTATCCACTCAAGAGTCGCCTGAGCTAGAGAGAGACCATCCTGGGTGGCAGTTCCTCTGCCGAGCTCATCCACTAAAAGTAAAGACCTCTCGGTAGAATTGGCTAAGATAAAGGCTGCTTCCCGCATCTCAACCATGAAGGTTGATTCCCCTTCCATCATATTGTCGGAGGCACCGATTCTGGTGAAGATTCTGTCAACTAATCCTAATTCAACACCCTCTGCCGGCACAAAGGATCCCATCTGAGCCATTATGGTGATAAGAGCTGCCTGGCGCAGATAAGTAGATTTACCACCCATATTAGGCCCTGTAAGAAGCGCCACCTGACGACTACCTTCTTTGAAGGAAAGATCGTTAGGAACAAAATCATTTCTTAACGTCATGGCAATGACTGGGTGTTTGCCACCTCTTATCTCAAGATTTCTTGATTCATTTAGAGCTGGCCTTTTAAAACTATTTTGATCTGCAACTTCTGCCAGCGCGACAACCGCATCTAGAATAGAGAGGTGTAAGGAGATCTGCCTAAGGGCAGAAGAAAATGGCTTTAGCCGAGCCACTAGTGCTTCAAATAGCTCTCGCTCTAATTTATGCTCTCGACTCTCGGCATTTAATATCTCCTCCTCCTGCACTTTTAGAGCCTCGGTTATGTATCGCTCCCCATTGGCGGTAGTCTGCTTTCTAATATAATCCGCTGGAACTTTCTCGATATTTGCCCTGGTAATCTCTATGTAATAACCGAAGACTGAATTAAATCTGATCTTTAAAGAAGATATCCCTGTGCGCTCTTTCTCGGTATTTTCTAGAGCAGCTATCCAGCTCTTGCCGTTCGCTCGTATATCTCTCAAGCGATCGAGGTCAGAGTTAATACCCGTCTTTATTATGCCACCATCAACCAAACTGATTGGTGGGGATTCGGTAAGATTATTTTCTAACTCTCGTAGGACCTCAGGTTCGAATGCTAAGCCACCAAATATCATGGCAAGTAAAGTCGGCAGCTCAGTAGCGATGGTACCAAGATTAAGACGAATATCATTGAGAGCTACCAAAGAATCTCTCAAAGCTGCGAGCTCTCGTGGAGAGACCGCAGATAGTTCAAGCCTAGTGGCAATCCGTTCTAAATCCGAGATTAATTCTAATTTTGCAGCTAACTCTGCTCTTAAGAACCGCTTCTCTGAAACCAAATACTCTACCGCATTCAGTCGCTGCTCAATCTTATCTAAAGACCTTAAGGGTCTAACTATCCATTCTCGGATTAATCTGCCACCATGTGCAGTCTTGGTTAGATCTACAACTCCTAATAGAGTTCCATGCGATGAACCATCCCGCATATTACCAAGAAGCTCTAAATGCTTTCTTGTTCCGGAATCCATTATTAAATCATCTTGGTGGGAATCCTCCTCAATCCCCAGAAATTGAACC